>C687J13239_1000015_pt1 | contig 124370 bp, 75 predicted proteins | sample RifGroD2_FD_13239 | JGI IMG/M metagenome (IMG submission 13239) | reverse complement strand
ATATTTTCTCACCAATTAGGTGATCCTTGTTTGACTCTATTTTTCAATATCACTACAATGTTTTTTTGAGTTGATATAGTTCTCTGTTTAGGAGTTGGGGTTATACTAACGGCAGGAATACAACCGGAATAAGTTTTTCAAATCGAATATCGTTAAGGTTACGATGGATGAGTAATAGTTCCTGATTCCGGCTTCCCACTGGAATAATCATTGATCCGTTTGGCTTCAACTGGTCTACGAGTATCATCGGTAATTGTTCTGCGGCTGCGGATACTATGATCTTGTCATAAAGCTTGTTTTCTTTCCATCCCAGTTCATTTCCGCTTAGCTTGATATGAACGTTTTTATGTTTTTTTAATCGTTCCTGCGCTTGTATAAGGAGCGGTTTGATTGCTTCAACGGAATATACTTCTTTCGCGATAATAGAGAGTAGCGCTGTTTGGTATCCCGAACCTGTTCCGATTTCAAGGACTTTGTCAGAAGGTTGGATATTAAGTTTTTCCAGCATGTAGGCTACAATGTATGGTTGAGACATAGTTTGCCCATGGCCTATACTCAATGGTGCATCATTATAGGCTTGGTTACGTAATTCGGGATGGATGAAATATTTTCTTTCGACGGACCTCATCGCATTGAGCACACTCTGGGACGAGATCCCTCGTGCTTCTATTTGTTCTTTTATCATTTTTTCTAAGCTCATCGATGATTCTTTCTTTGAAAATAATAGATCTATGTGCAAGGCTAAGCCATGACAAGAGTCTAATGAATTATCCTAGTATACCATAATACAAAGATAATTCTTCGCAAATTTTCACTAATCAGCGGGTGGCTATAATTACTTTTTTTCTTCTTTATTCTTGCAGTTTTTTATAATTTATGCCTTTTTGATCAATGCTTTTATGCTATAATGATGCTGTTAAATAGTTTACGTAAGTAGTTTTGATATTTGTTTATAAAGGTTATTAAATCATTATGGGGAAAATGAAGATTATTGTTGGGCTGGGCAACCCAGGTGAGAAATATAGAAAAACCCGGCATAACATCGGTTTTGACATTATCGACTATATTTGCTCGGAAAGAAACATTGTTCCTTTTGCTTCAAAATACAAATCTCTTATAGCTAAGGGAGCTATTGCAGATAGCCAGGTTGTTCTTGCCAAGCCCCAGCAATACATGAATAATAGCGGAGAAGCTGTTTTGGCACTCATGGGAACATTAAAGGTAAAACCTGAAGATATCATTGTGGTTTACGATGATTTTGCTTTAAGGTTAGGGCAGGTCCGGATTCGAAAAAATGGCAGCGCTGGAGGCCATAATGGTATTAAGTCGATAATCGCTAATATCGGAGAGAATTTTGTACGGATAAGAATTGGTATCGGTTGTCCGGGAAATGAAGCTGTCGACTTTGTTTTGTCGAGGTTTTCCATAGAAGAGGCTAAGGTAATTTCCGGACTCTATGTTAGTATAAATGAATGTATTGAAGAAATTATCGTTAATGGGATAGAATCAGCTATGAACAAGTTTAATCGGTAGATAGGAGGAACTATGGATTTCGATAAAGTAGTTGAAAAAAGAAGAAGTGTTAGAAAATACAAAAACACTGATGTTCCAAAAGAAATCATTGAGAAAATTATTAATCAAACAGTAACGTACTCCCCCTCCGCTAATAATCTGCAACCCTGGAAATTTCTTGTTATCTCTGATGAAAAAATTAAACAAAAAATTGTTGCCATGTGTAAAAGAAATTCTTATATGATGAATGCTCCATATATTGTCATAGCGCTATCCAATCAGGTTGAATGTTATGAAATTATCGGTAATTATATGCGAAGTGATGTTATTGATGTAAGTATCGCTATCACCCATCTCATTCTTGCGGCGACAAATGAGGGCCTTGGTTCATGCTGGGTTGGCGCTTTTGAAGCTGATAAGATTGAGCACTTCTTAGAGATTGCTTATCCTTGGAGGATCTTAGCCTTGATTCCAATAGGATACCCTGACGAAACAGGTACGTATGTGTCTAGAAAACCATCCGGTGAAGTAGTAGAATGGGTAGGGTGATTGATCTGTGATTAAAATTATTTTACTTATAATATTTGCATTGTCGGTAGCCATGATTGCTAAGAGTAAAGGCTATAATATGTTTTTTTGGTTTTTTTTCGGCTTCTTATTTCCGCCAATTCCGATTATCATTATTTTGCTTTTGCCTAGAAAAGGCAGTACCTATTTTAGTATGAAATATCCTGGCTTTAACAAAGAAACTGAATCAACCTCAGGCGATGATCCTTTAGTCCAGTGCATCGCTTGTGGGAAGATGATCCCAATTAATGCCTCTGTTTGTAAGTACTGTGGTAAAAAATATGATATTATAGATACTGATAATAAATAATATGAAAAAGAAGTTTCTTGGTGTCAAATTCGAATGTTGTAATACCTATGGCCGGTTGTATTCCAACAAAGAAAATACTGCCTATGTAGGTCGATGTCCCCGGTGTTCAGCACCTATTAAAGTGAAAATCGGAGAGGGTGGCACTTCGAGCAGGTTTTTTGTAGCAGGCTAGGTTAGTCGAATTGGTAGCGCAGCTATTGTTTCATTGAAAATTATTTCCCCAAATATATGCCAAGCTGATGTATTGTTTCGCTATCTCTGGCTTTTCCTGTTATAACTGCATATTCGAATTGTACGAATGGTAATACAAAGGTTCCTCCTAAAGCGTATTTTGTATCTCGATAGCCAGCTCTCAGAATAAGTGTATCAGATAACTCGAACTCAACCCCAGTTTTGTAAACGAGCTTATTGTATGTCTTAAAATATTCTAATTCTGTTAATATAGCCAGGCCTTCCGTGAATGAAAGTAATGTCAGTCCGGCGCAGAAAGAAGAGGGAACCGGAACGTTATTTTTGAACACATCTTTTGCCAAGAAACCAAAAATCATTTTCTGGGAAGGTACCAAAAGCAGCCCGAAATCTATTGAGTAACCTTTACCGGGCTGGTTGTCGATGCGGTAATCAATATCTTTGTATTTAATGCCCCAGCAGCTGTTTTCCTTTCCATTAATTCCCAGCCCGAAAGATTTAACGTTAAGGTGAACTGTTCCGCTATTTATTATGTCTTCACTATATCCAAGTTTTCCAATTACGAATGCCTGAGAACTGTTCTGGTCTGATATTTTATTCTTGTAGTCGTGGTTTTCGTTGGAATATTTGAATTTTTCACTGGAGAGGCCTGCAGGGTTATAATAGATGCCGTCCGTTCCATCGGGGTACGAGCATGTGGCATCACCTAATGAAGATGACCGGATGCTTTTGTTATATTTGAGAAAATTATCTGATAATTCTGATGCCGAGCAAACTTCTGATAATGAAAGAATCAGCATGATTATTAACAATTGTTTTATTGCCACAGGTTGATCGTCTCCTTTTCGCTGATGGTGGTCGAGCAACTCCTTTAATCTGAAAACTGGTTTCATTCGGGGAATCCTTGGGTAGACACCTCTCCTTGTTTAATTGTATCAGAGATAAGCTAAAGTGTTGAAGCGTTATTTTTAGAACCAATATTTCAGTGTTTACAAAGAATAAATTTTATGTGATAATTCAAACACCTCAAAAATGGGCGCTTAGCTCAGCTGGGAGAGCAACTGGTTTACACCCAGTAGGTCGGCAGTTCGATCCTGTCAGCGCCCACCATTTTTTCTTTATCTTTTTTCATTAATTCATTATATTTACTTTTGCTTTCAAATACTGCTACAATAAGGAAAATTGATGCAGGAGCGTGAAATTATGAATGCTAAAAAGATTCTTGGATTATTGCTTTTTTTTCTGGTTTTCCTCGTAATTATAGGATTTATTATTCGTAATCCATATTACTGGACTGTCGTGGACATGCTTGTAATTATTATTGGCTTGGTTGGCGGAGTTATCTTGCTACGTGATAAATAGCAGATATTTGTGCGCCTGTTCAGTGTAAGGAAGGAAATAGGTAAATGAGACGGAACGACAAAGAGATTCAAGATAAAGCTGATATCGAATCTATTCTTGACGAGGTACTCATAATGCGACATTATTCCGATCAAGTGAGTTTTGAATATCCTGATAACGCGCTTAATTCTATTGCTGTTATTAAGGTCGCCATTTCGAGTATGACCGGAAAGAGAAGTCCTGCCGATCTGCAGTTAGATAATACTCTCTACAAGTTGTTAATAGAATAAACGTGTTAATAGAATAAACCTTGAAATTACTAACGATACGATACGACATATTTATTAGAAAAGATTTTATTACAAGGTTAACTGGAAATGAAAATTAAAATAATTTCTACCACAGAAAATATCGAAAAAAATATTGATTTAAACGAAGCGTACGTTTCATTTGCAGATGTTATTCATAATTACGAGAAATACTTATCCTCTTTATCGGAGTTGGCAGAGGCAAAACGTAAAGCCGAAAATAGCGATGTAAACCATGACCTCTACTCGAATTATAAGGATATAAAGAAGGACCTTATTCTTTCTCTCCAAACATGGCAGGCTGTGATGAATCAGGATTATTTATATTATTCCATTAATAAATGTGAGGGTGGTATTGGCTTTAATGAAGGTATTATTGGTCGATTTCCACATTTGGCAGCAGAGGATATTATCAGGTGGAATAGAAGTCATAATGGTATTATTAATAGGCTACTTGATGAAGATAAGCTTAGAGGAAACGAACTAGGCCATAAGTTATCTGACGATAGTAATGTTGGCGGGATGCCAGAGTTTATTCGTATAAAAAGAATATTAGAACTTTCGAACTTTTTGGTTGAGGTTTATTTACTTGCTGGTCAGAAAACCTATGAACTTAAACCTAAAAATCTTGCTAAATATAATAGTCCGTCTTCCTTCATAATTGACAAACAGGGTGTATTATATCAGCCTGGGTTAGAAGCTGAGATTGAACAATTATTGAAATAGCTGGAAATGTTGAAGTGATGGAATTGGAAAGGAGTATCTAATTCATGAAGGTTGTTGCTTTTAATGGGAGTCCTCGAAAAGATGGGAATACTTCTATTCTCATTAATTATGCTCTTGGTAAGCTTAGTGAGAACGGGATTGAGTGTGAGCTTGTCCAGTTGTGCGGAAGTCCGGTACGTGGATGTATGGCATGCATGAAGTGTGGAGAAAATCAGAATAAAAAGTGCGTCATCGAGAATGATGTTATCAATGAATGCATCGGAAAGATGATAGAGGCTGATGGAATAATTATTGGATCACCTACCTATTTTGCTAACCTTACAACTGAGACGAAAGCGCTTATTGACAGGTCCGGTTATGTTACCAGGTCAAACGGAATGCTTTTGAAACGAAAGGTAGGCGCCGCTGTTGTTGCAGTAAGAAGAGCTGGTGCGATTAATGTGTTCAACTCTATTAATGATTTTTTTCTTATTAATGAAATGATCGTTCCGGGTTCTTCATATTGGAACATGGGTATCGGAAGGGCCATCGGGGAGGTCGAAAATGATGCTGAAGGAATTAAGACGATGGAGACCTTGGGTGAGAACATGGCATGGCTTCTTAATAAAGTGAACGGATGATTTTGTAGGCAGACCTCTGAAAATGAGAACTGCCTTTTTTTTCTCTTGCATTTTAGAATGGTAGCATAAAATTATACCTGCTGTAGAAGTCAAATTTTTTGCCTGAAAATGCTATGCCGACGCGTGGTACGAACAAGAGCACATCACCCAGTCCGGTTTCTAATGAAAACTCGTATCCATAAGTTGCCCTGTCACTTTTAATTGAAGAGTAATCAACAAAAAAACCTCCATACATATCTCCGGCAAATATCCTCGGATTCCATAAGCCGTCGCGTATTTCGCCTATCTTAGTTGTTATGTCGACTTTGGCAACAAGCCCTCTTTGATTTTTAGCGAAATGTAGATTGCTGCCTCGAATGTCTTCTACAATGTCAAAGTTCCTGAAAAGGCTGACAGAGGAACGTATGCCGATGTTATTCAAGGTATATTTGAAACTAGTGTTTGTTAGCGCTCCTTTGTTTTGTATATCTCCCATGATATTGAAATTTATGGAGTAGTTCGGATATCGGAACACCGCTTCCGTTTTCGGTATATAATTACTGCTGAAGTTAGTTGTAAATCCAACCTCTAATGAAGAGAGACCTTCTTCCAGGGATTTATAAACCGGATAGGTAACACCTACAAAGTTTCTGTGGCGATTAAGAATCGTTTGTGTCCCAAAGCTAAGTGTCAGAGGAGTGAATAATTTGTTTGTTATTGTTATGTCCAGGCCTGCACTTCCCAGCCCTACTTGATATATATTAACTCCCAGAGCATCTTCTCCCGTGAGCAGAGAAGGGAATATTCTCTGGCTAGGTTTTAACAATTCCATTAAGCTGTGGGAAAACCCGTCATATTCAGTGATGTTGGGTGAAATTTTATCGTAATCAATATTTGTTATAGTTTCTGTTTCCTGTACTTTATATGGTCGAGGTGAGTATTTTTTTACAAACAGATCTTCTCCTTCATTGTCTATCCCAATAAAGTAGATACGATCGTTAATTGGAGTTGCTTTGCTTTTTGCATAACCTCCGTTGGTAAGTTGTGCAACCGTCCCATTTGAGAGGTCATAAGCATAGAGGGCGTATTTGCTGTCATAATCAGCAGTATAATAAATAATTCCTTTATCAACGGAGATATTGAACTCTGCCCAGGAACTATTGATGATTGGCAGTAACTGCAGCGAACCGGGTAATAAATAATTGATATTCCAGGCGTTGTTGTTTTTTTTACTTACAACAATGTATTTGTCGTCACATAATTCAATTTCAGAAATGAGTTCGGGGATAGTTCCTATTTTTGAGATCTGTCCGTTTTTGTAGCTTACCAGTTCTGAACCGAAGTCACTTGTTTTATCCTTGGCGTATATTATTTCTCCATCTGGTTTAACACAGAAAGCACGTATACTTTCTTTTAACAGCGGCTTTGTTTTTCCGGTTGTCAGATTGTATGCATACAGAGAACTTACTATTCCAAGTTCCTTCTGCGATAAGTTTGCATAATTATTTCCAAACTGAGGAACCGTATAATAGAGAATATTATTCACAATTTGGATCGGTGAATTAATCTCGTTGACTAGATCTATTTGTTTTGTCTCTTCATTCGTGGCTGGATCGTACTCGGTAATCTGGGTAGAATATTGAGAGGAGTAAGGCGATGTTTGTACTATGAAGACCTTCGAATAGTAAAGTTTGTTATTATATGACCGCAAGCCTCCCTTATACCAGCTACTTGATGTGATTTGGACCCCGTCAGTGGTCCAGTCCTTGTGCCTTGCTACCTCAAATGCTTCCCATTCGCTGAACAGCTCTGGGAAGTCCTTCCCATATACTTCGTGTGCCGCTTTGTCGATTCCGATAGCCGGTAGTGTGCCAAGCGTAAGGGGTATCCAATAATATGATCCGAGTGTATTAAAAAAATCGGCAAACCGGTCTTCTCCATATTGTATGGCAAGAAACCGGAAGAAAGCTCCGCCATAATTATAGATTTTGTCTATAGGATAGGTTTTGACCGGGAGCGAAGCTATCACCGGGGTAGGGAAGGAGTTTGATTTTACCTTGCTGGCTATTACTGCATCGTACAATCCATCATTTAGCCGGCCTTCATATTTGTTGAGGTGGGATTCATGGTACACTGTAATCCCTTCAATTATCCAGCCAGGTGAATAGATATTCGGCATAAAAATATTCCCGAAAATAGTGCAGGATAGTTGGCTCAGTCCTGTTGCATTTGTCAGACTGCCGATATGGGTTTGTTCATGAATACTAAGTCCGCCAAGCCAGTTACCGTATAAACTTTCAAATCCTTCATTTCCCGGAGATGATAAGTAATATCCCATTTTATTATTTATTGGATTTGCGTTTCCATTACTGTTAAGCCCGTTATCCTCAAGTATTACCGTGACTTTTCCATAATTGTTCCCAGTCAGTTTAACGACTTTAGGTTTGTATAGTTCGAGGTAATAAATGGTTTCTCTGGCACGAGACTCAAACCCTTTGTGAAAATAAACAGCGAAGTTATCTGATTCATAGCATTTCCAGTCGAATACAGATGCTTGGGCTATTCCAATGGAAATAAACAGAAATAATAATAGAAGACTTGGTTTTTTTATCACAGATGAAGTCCTTTGCTCGTTAGGTTATATTTAGCAACTATATATGTATGGTACTATAATAGTTAAAATTCAACAAATATCTATCAAAGAATGATAATTAATGTTATTCGTACCGTGCCATAGTGTCAATTAACCATAGACTCCTTTTCCCACGTGCTTTTTTAACAGATAATGTATCAATATTCTTTTGTTTAGTGGTAACAAAATATGGGCATAACTAGTATAGTTGAAAATTCTGATTAACCAGGGAGCACTATATGGAGATTAATAAAGGCGCAAATGATGTCTTTAGCTATTTCAATAAAGGAGTCAATAATCTCGTACAGAAATCAGAAGGGCATTTGTTTTGGAAGAAGGAATATTACGAACTAAAAAAAGAGGCACTCAAAAGCCTTACAGATTCAGATAAGGTGCCTATTTCACAGTCTTTGACGGACGAACTATGGGATGAACTCATCAGCAAAGGCTATATAGATAATGCCGGAAGAATTGCTGATAGCATAAGGAACTCAAATGTTAGTCTTTCTCTCAATTTGTCTGATAAATTCGGAAAATACGAAAATCAAATTTTTATTGTTTTGCAGCAAGATAATCATATATCGACGGATGAATTAAAAAAAGCTAAGGATGACAAAAATATCAGTAAAGAAGGTAAAAGTTATATAGAAGCGCTCCTTTCTAATAACGAAGATCTCTACAAATCGATGATGGATATTAAGAAAGAAAGTTTTTGGGGAAATGATAAACAGGTGTCTTTTGATGATTTTAGTGAAGTAAAGAAAAGCATAGATATTAAATCCGGTATCGCTGATTTAATCAATTATTTTAGTAAAGGGGAACAAGAAATTTCTTCAAGCGGAGTTCCTTTTTTTAAGGATTATTTTATTGATAAAAAAGCCTTAAACCGGATAACAGGGGCTGATCATAAGCCCATCGGAGAACAGAAGTCCTCTGAGATATGGGAAATGCTTGTTGGCAAGGGTTACGTTGATGGAGCCGGCAGGATATCCGGGGATGTTCGAAGTCTGGATACAAAATTTACACTAGATATTGATAAGAAATATGATGAATACAAATCCCAGTTGTTAATTATTCTTCAGCAGGATAGTCATATCTCCCAGAAAGAACTCAATAAAGCAAAAAACGATCCGTATTTGTCCGAGAACGCAAAGTTATTGATTAATCTCCTGCTCGATAAAAATGCGGCTCTTTATAGTGATATAAAAGCATTTGCCTCAGAAAGCCTATTGGGAAATTGGAACAATGGTGAGCTTTCTCTCGCCGACCTCTGTCAACAACAAACGGATAACAGTTCAACTACAATTGGCGTTAGTAAACTAGTGAATGCTATTGATGCGCTCATGAACGGAGGGAAAGTTGACGTGTCAAATCTTAAGCCCGAAGAAGCTTCGATTATTTCTCAAACGGTAACTTATAGTGGGGATGATCCTAAACTTTCTCAGATAGCGAATAAAACTATTGAAGTGACTAAAAATATTAGTAGAGGTGTGTATGGTCAAGATTATATGAATAAAACTATATCAGGAGTTATCGAGAAATCTATAAAAGAAGTTAATTTAGAGCGGAAAAATCAATCCTTGCCTTTAATTAAATTGTCTGAACAGCAGGTAACCCAATATGCAAGTTGGATAATGAAGTATTCGAAAAAATACGAACTTAATCCGCTGCTGGTTACCATGTTGATCAAGAAAGAAAGTAATTTTGTTCATAAATTCCCGAATGGTATACTGAATACGTCACGTTCTGGTGCAATAGGGCTAACTCAACTCATGCCAGCAACAGCTTCAACGCTTTATGTGGACAGCAATCCTAAAAATAAAAGAATAAACCCAAGAGATCCCGAACAAAGCATTGATGGTGGATGCCAATATTTACGGGACCAGTTGAATACTTTTAACGATCTGAAAAAAGCTCTGGGTGCTTATAATTCAGGACCAGGTAACGTTGATAATGGATCTTACTTGAAGATTGGGGAGACCATAGACTATATGGATGTAATCTCCAATAACTATTTAAGCGGACAATTAGAAGAAATGAATATAAATTTTGATGAGGTCGTTAATAATTATGACTTCTGGCGACATGGTTTATTGCCCGAATAGTATTTGCACTTTGAGGTAGCTTTAATCTTTTTATCGATTACTATCTTATTAATCCTATTAGCAAATCCCTCCTTTTCGAAATCTCTGTACATTTGGGGTATATGAAGTCCATAATTATTGTGTACTTCAGATTTCAACGGTAGTATATTCGCAGCTAACATTAGTTGTTGGAGCTGCTCTTGTAATATTTAATTTCTTTGTGCTGTAGGGAAATAAATTGGGGGGGTGGTTAATTTGAACAAGCGTGTATTAACCATTATCTTTTTACTGCTTACCATAAACGTATGCGCGATAGAGCCGTCAGATATTAATATTGAAGGTAAGGCAGGCTTAGAATTGACAAAAGTTGAAAATGGACCTCTTCTTATCACACCAGCAGTTCGAGGCCTCTGGCATTTTAATGATAATATTGATTTTAAAGCTGAGATAAACGAAAATTTTTCTAATCCTAGCGGTCAGGTAGCTAGTGTGCCGAATCATCATTCCTGGTGCCTCGATTTTGGCATTTCTTATAGATTGTTTGAATCGTTTTGGGTTGAATGGCGATGGTCAAATAGAAGTTTGATTAGGGGGCATGACAGTCTCTTTTTAGAGGAATTTTCTAATAATCGCAATGTTTTAGGTCTCTATACAAAGTTTTAGGAAAATGAGTTTGTTTGCATTTTCATGGTTTGAGTCATAGGCCCGCGAGAGGAACGCGGGCTAATGTTAATGGACGATCATAATCCTATTTGTTCAGGTAGATGTTATATTGATGATTGAACTGTCCTATATCTTTGTTTGTGAGTTGATACTTTACTAATAGTATTTCTTGATTGTCCTGCGATACTGGGGATTCAAATTCCTCTGTATTATTTTCCGAGCTTTTCTCCTCAGGAAGTATTTTTTCATTAATTATTTTGGCTTTCTTTGGCTGGGAATGGTTGCTAAAAGGAATGTAAATCCCATATATCAATGTAGTTGCTGTAAGGAATGTTATAAGAGATACTACAATATATTTTTCCATATATGCCTCCTTTTCTGTTATTGTTTTTACGCTAGGATACTCTTTCGAAGGCATATGTCAAACGATTTAAATGACTATTCGTCTGCTATAATCGCTCATAAACAGATTTATCCAGTGCATATCGTGCTTTTTTTTAATAAAATATTTACAAGATAGTTCAATTATCCTTCCGTTTTTTTTGCTCGAAAAAATTTGCACTAATCACCAAAATTAAATTTCATTGAAAACTCAAAAGAATTATCCGGGTTAAAAAAGAACGGTATGTATGTTAAAATTCGATATATGAGGGGCATTAGATGTTAAAGCGTGTAACATTAATAATTATGATATTATTCATGGCAGTTATTGTTTACCTGGCTTATCTTGGTTTGTTTTATAAAGTGAAATTTGTAGAGAAGGAAGTTGGTCCATTCGGGCTGGTCTATGAAAAACATGTTGGTGATTACAATGAAACGTTAAAAATACAAAAAAGGATCTATGATGCCCTTTTTAATGAGGATAAGATAGAGACATACAAGGGATACAGAATATATTATGATGATCCTAAGAACATAGAAAGAACAGCACTCAGAAGCGAAGTCGGGTGTATTCTTGAAAATAGAAACTTGAATAACTTAGAAAACATTCGGGAAAAATACAATGTTCGAGGTTTTCCCCGTACTAAAAGTATTATAGTTGAATTTCCATTTAAGAATAAAATATCTATTTTAATTGCCGTAATGAAAATATATCCTGCGCTTCAAGGCTACTCGAATGAAAAAGGTTATAATCCGGTTCCGGCACTTGAAGTTTATGATATGACTAACAAAAAAATAATCTATATTCAGCCGATAAAGTAATTTCTTTGTTTTTCCTATAATGGCCGTTAATATTACTTCTTGCAAATAAAGGCTTGTTTATATTAATCTCCACTGCATGAATGTCAGCATAAGATCCTGCCTGCGCAGCAATTGAAAGGAGTTTTATATGATGGCGAGCTCTCGGATTAAGAGAGAAAAAATAGTTGTTGAGAAAACTGTTAAACTTTATTGTAAGGGGAGGCATGCTTCTCGCATTTGTTTATGTAATGAGTGCAAAGATCTGTTGTCATATGTAAAAGAGAGGATTGATAAATGCATCTATAATGAGAACAAGACTGTGTGCTCCAAGTGTAAGTTGTATTGTTACAAGCGATCGGTAAAAGAAATGATGAAGAGAATAACGAAGTATTCATCTCCCCGTATGGTTTTGTGGCATCCGATAATAACATTACGGTATATTATCGATAGCTATAAAAGCACAAATAATTAGCTGGTATTATTCAACCCAGATAATCCGTTTAAAATTTCCATTAAGCACATTTTTAACAGAATAATTACTGCAATTATTTTGTCGGCTATTAATTCATCAGGATGAACCCATCGGACAGTATGACATGAAACTCGACGAGAACCCCGATTAATTATTTGAGATTATTATGAAAACATATCGAAATACTTATAGGTAGGATAATCTTTTTTTAACCAATTAAGGTATAAAAAATACACTGAAAGCCGTAATGACGATGATAGTTACTAAAGTTATAGCAGTAAAAGATCCTGTTAAATCAACTCGGGACCCGCGAAATGGACCTAATATTGCCTTTTTTGGTGGAGGTACAGGGAATGGCGATCTTTTACGTACGTGTTTAGCTCAGTTGTCTTGGAACCTGAATGTTATTATTCCTACTTCTGATAATGGCGGCAGTAGCTTGGGGATCAGAACTGTGTTGGAATCTTTTGAGCGAGGAGGCGGCCCGGCTATTGGGGACTTTCGCGCTATATTGGTTAGAATAGCCAGTTTTAATCTGGCAGGAAATCTAAATAAGGAAGTTAAGCCTATTCTTGATTTGCTTTCTTTTAGATTGGATAAAGCCGATAATGAACTGGCAAAAAAGCAATGGCTCGAAATAACCCAGGCAGCCCATCCTCTTTGGAAGCATATACCGGATGATCTGCAGCCTATTATCCATAGCGATCTTATCGAGTTTTCAAGTGTCGTTGCCAGATCAAAAAAGGAATTTAATTACCAGGGTGCATGCATCGGGAATATGTTTCTGACTGGTGCCAGACTACGAATGAACAGCTTAACCGCGGCAATATGCTTGTTCAAAAGGGTTGTTAATATTCCTTACGAGACCAAAATTATTCCAGCCATTGATTCGAATGAACCACATAATATTGCCTGTGAGTTATCGGACAAATCGATTGTTTATGGACAAAATGAGATATCGCACCCCGGGGATTTTGTGGATAAAGAATGTACTGAAATGTTACCATCGAAGATAAAACGGCTATTTTATTATGACGAATTGAATCGGCTAATTTCACCGCCGGCTAATCCTGCTGCAATAAATGCTATCGAGAATTCTAAGCTTATCTGTTATTCGATGGGTTCTTTCTGGACGAGTATCATGCCTTCGGTAATTCTTAATGGCGTTGGGCAGCAGATTGTTCAGAATAATTGTCCTAAATTGTTAATGCTGGGAGGATGGAGTGACAGGGAAACTAACAATATGACTGCTATAGACCATATTGATGCTTTTACCAGAACTATCAGCAAAAACAATGGGATATCGTTTGATCCTAAGGATTTGGTTACTCATCTCTTATATGTTGAAGGAACAACTATTCCTGTTGATAGATGTAAAATTGAAAAAAAATATGGCATATCGGTAATTCCAGTTGAGCGGGATATAATTAAAAGCACTCTGCGTGAACCTCGATATAGTACCGAGGAAATAATAGCGGAACTAGATAAGTTAATCGATTAATACGATTTTTTTTGTTTACAAATAAATGTTCTGATGTTAAAGTTTTTCTTATTAAGAAAAGGGAAATCTGGGTGTGAATCCCAAGCTGTCCCGCAACCGTTAAAGCCGGAATGCCTTCTCTTGATGAATTTAGGGTCTTTTTGTGGGCCCATCTTAAAACTACCTTCGAGGCAAAGGGAGCTAAATGTGTTTCTCATTTTACTCTTAATTTTCAGAAGGAAAATAAGGAGAAAAAATGAGAAAGAATTACCTGACATTATTTTGTTTGTTTATCCTGATTATTTTTCCAGTCACGATTTTTGCCGATCAAATTCCTACTGCTAACCGGAGTCTGGTTTTTACTTCCGAACCAATGCTTGTCGTTGCCAGACGATTGCCTGAGCATGAGTTCAACAAAAAGCATCCTGCCTCAGAAATTACTGTCATTACAAAAAAAGAATTGAAAACCAACATTAAAAAAGTGCTTTCCAATACTCTGGATTGTTCTATTCAAAGCCAGGGTATCGGACTTAATCAGAATGTCTGTTTTCGCGGATTTTCCGATAAGGAAAATGTACTTGTTTTGCTCGATGGCGTAAAGCTCAACGATGCCCAAAATGCAACGGTGCTATGGGAAGCGATCCCCTTTGACAGTATCGAACATATTGAGATCGTCAAAGGTGCGAATGCGTTTATTTACGGCGAAGGTGCTTTGGCTGGCGCTATCAATATCGTGACAGGTAAAGCACCTAAGAGTTCCCTGCCATTTAATCTTCAAACTAATGTAACAGCCGGCAGGTATGGCTTGTCAAAGCAATACTATAATGTTGGACAACAGTTGGATATGCTAAATTGGCATATAGCTAAGTCTCTGGTTACAGGACGTAGTGCACGAAATAACTCCGATTATAACGATGATAGCTTAAATGCAGGGATAGAGGCCAAGATTAATCCATTTACTATGACAATATCACGCTATTATACTGGCGCAAACAGTGATTTGCCAGGGGCTCTTAATTTTCAGAAATATATTTCTGATCCAGAATTTTCTTCGTATGGAAGTACTAATAATTATCGTGAAAAACTATGGAAAACAGTTGTCAGCGGCAGGTTCGACATTGATCGAGGTCAAAATTTGAAAGTTCAATATGTTGCAAAACAGCGTTACCAGTCCAGTGATATCGGCTATGGTGCATATACCTATGACATTGGTTCTCAAGGGGTTGTTGCCGAGTATGCCGCTCCTATCGGGTTTGGTAAACTGCTTATCGGCGGGGAGTGTAATAATGACGATGTAAGCGTGAGAACATCTACCACAGCAACTAAGCGATCGATTTCTGCTTTGTATTTGAATGCTTCTATGCCGTTGAATGCCTCGCTTACTCTTAGCCTTGCAGGAAGATATGATTCGGCAGCCGTAAAATATACTAATCTCTGGGGCGGAAATGGTCTTGAGTCCGGGAAACGTGTCATGAACGGTCTTTCTCCATATTTTGGACTTAGTTACGTTCCTGAGATGAACCACCGATTCTATGCGAATTATTCCCGAAGCTTTAAAGTCCCGCCGCTTGAGGATTTTGGAGCCGTGCTTCCTCCGTACAAATCGAATTCCAGTATTGAACCGCAGCTTTCGCATAATAATGAGATTGGCTATCGCTATGCAGTCGAAGGGTTCAGTTCTGGGATTTCCTACTATTATATGTATTTGCCAAACGAGATCATATATAATCCTAGTTCCTGGTCTAATGAAAATTTTGAAACCGGCCACGCCGGAGAAATAGTTGATATTGAATTGAATGTATTGTCTCATTTAACAATGAAGCTGGGATATACCAGGGATCATGGATTAATACTTTCGGGAATGCAAAAAAATCATCATTTAGCTTATAATTATGAAAGTAAAATGCTGGCTTCCTTATCATACGAAATCGTCCCGCAATGGGTTTCAGTGTTTGAATATCATGCCTTTGGTCCCTATTATCCTATAAATGATCTGGATAATAAATATGAGCAGGGTGGCTATTCGTACTATAATTGCTCAACCTCCTATGATCTTGGATTGACTGAAATTTACGGTGGAATTGATAACATATTCAATACGAAGTACCCTGAATATATCTCGGTTAATGGTGTAAAACTTGATTACTATCCGGCGCCAGGGCGTGAGATCTACGCCGGGGTAAGGTTCAAGCTTTAGTTGATAAACATGAAAAACAATAGAGTCATTAAAATTTTATTCATAGTTTTTTTTCTTTTAATATCAGTTTCTTTTGCCGAGGCGAAAAACAGCCGTATTGTTTCTATGTCGCCGAATATTACTGAGATTATGTTTTTTCTGGGACAACAGAACCACCTTGTTGGGGTAACAGCTTCGGATGATTATCCCTGTGCAGCTAAGAATATCGATAAGATCGGAGATTTCTTTAATCCTTCGTTAGAAAAGATTATTGCTATGCAGCCGACTTATATTTTTTCGTGCAGTTCCAGCCGTCATCCGGTCTCCCTTCAGTTAGAGAAAATGGGTTATCCTATTACGGATTTTCGTGTTGATACTTTGGATGACATTTTTTCTATGATAAAAGATATTTCTCAACGGCTTGGAATTTCCTCTAACAACAAAATTGCGGTCTTGAAAGATAGAGTTAATAACGTGAAAAAGTTGCCTCATACTAAGACAAGGAAAGTTCTGATCCTTTTCTGGGATGATCCCCTGCAAACTGTTGGAAAACGATCTTTTATAAACGATATCGTTAAGGCTGCCGGAGGAAAGAATGTATTTGAGAATGTTGATAAAGATTATTTCCAGGTAAATGCGGAAGAAATATTCTCCAGAAAACCGGATACAGTCCTTATTGTTATGATGGATGGCAAGAGAAAAAAAATAGTTAATAATCAGGCATTACAGTCATACATAACGAAGAACCACGTGGTAGTTATTAATTCATTAAGCACGGACCTGTTTTTGAGAGCTGGTCCACGGGTTGTTGATGCTGTTGAACAACTATCCAGAAGATTTGAGACTAATGGAAAATAGCAAAAGATTTGTTCATTACATCATACTGCTTTGCTTGCTGTTACTGGTGATCGTAACTGTCGCGATGATTTCCGGTCCTGCCGGGATGGTCTTTTGTATTGATGACATTACCCAGAATATTATATTGTTCCAGGTGAGAATGCCAAGAATATTTTTGAGTATTATTGTTGGGTTTGCCCTCGGGTGCGGAGGGGTAGTATTCCAGTCTTTACTTCAGAATCCACTGGCTGAACCTTATGTTTTAGGGACTTCTGCGGGTGCAGCGGCAATGGCTGCACTGGGGATGGTGCTTGGTGTTTCTGCCGGGTTTTTTATTCTGTGGTTCGGGTTTGCGGGCGCACTGATCAGTATCTTGTTTGTGCTGGGTGTAGCCAGGATCGGAGGACGTTATCCTCTCTATCGTTTGATAGTATCGGGAATTATTGTTCATAGCTTTTTTTCGGCTATTCTTATGCTCCTGATTACCGGTTTTTCTTCTAAGACTTCGGGTGTTATGCTATGGCTTATGGGGAATCTGGCAAATAAACCGCTATCACTTGTTCTCGTTCTCGGAGCTATTGTTCTGATTTGTTTTGTAATAATTCAAGTAAAGTGGAAAGAGCTTAACCTCCTTGCGCTGGGAGATGATCATGCTCTTGCCTGTGGTGTGAATGTTGTCGGCAACAAAATTGTTTTCCTCACGCTGACTACGATAATGACGGGTGGCGTTGTTGCTGTTTCCGGCGTTATTGGTTTCGTGGGAATCATAGTTCCCCATATCATTCGGTTGCTGGTTGGGGCAAATCATAAATATTTATTGCTGAGCGCTTCCCTTGGGGGGGCTTTGTTTTTACTTGTGGCTGATACTATTATCCGATTATTTTTTGATGGGATTGATTTGCCGGTAGGTGTTATTACAGCGCTTGCCGGAGCTCCTTTTTTTATCTATCTGCTTTTCAGGCAGGGTAAGAAATTGTAATATCCAGTTTCTGGACAATGAAAAGTAATTTTATTAATAAGTGAAACAGGGATAGAGAATGACGGATTTATTGCTTCGGAATATAGAATGTCAATATGGCAGTAAGCGTGTGATCGAAAACTTTTCTTTCGAATTTAAGTCTGGCAAAATTACCTCGATACTAGGACCTAACGGGTCGGGTAAATCTACGCTGTTGAAGTCAATTCTTCGAATGATGCCTTTGTCGAAGGGCAGCATCTCATTGTTCGACAAAGACATCCGGTCATATACCCATCAAGAATTTGCACGAAATCTGGCGTATGTTCCACAGGCAGTTGGTGAAATGCCGGATTTTTCTGTAACTGATGTGGTTATGATGGGACGATACCCGTATAGTACTTTTTTTCGGTCAGATGTTAATCCCGTATTGCTTGATCAAGTAATGCAGCAAACCGGATGTAACCATCTCAGAGACAAGAAATGCAATGAGTTGTCCGGCGGAGAGCTACAGAAAGTTATTATTGCCAAAGCTTTGATGCAGCAACCAAAATTCTTGCTTCTTGATGAGCCAACATCTAACCTTGATATAACAAGTATTATCGCTGTTGGTAATATTATTAAGTCTATATCTGAAGGAATGGGGGTAGGAGTTGTCCTGGTCTCTCATGATATCAATTTTCTAGCTGCACTTTCTGATGAAATACTGTTGCTTGCCGGAGGAATTATCCAGGGATATGGGGCACCGGATATAGTTCTGAACGACGATAATTTAATGAGACTGTTTCGTGCGGATATTGAAGAATTAAGAGCATACACTTCTTTTGGTAAATATAAACTTTATTCTTAGCGTGCAACCCTGATTAAGGTTTTGGTTTTTACTCAAAGGTAATGCGACATCTGGTTTTCGAGTAATCGGGCAACTTCAGGAATAACCGGATTATTTGTTACGAATATATCAACAGCTTCTTGATGGATATTGTATGTAATGCCATTCTTTGGGGCTAAAATGTCATTCATTTCCGGTTGGCCAAGAATAGAGGACCGGATTCCTAGTACGGCCCCGAAAGGATTGTAGTCATCCAGGTTTTTGCCGGTAGAGACTTGTGTTTCCGCTCTATCTTTCCCCGGGATGATTATCCTGAGACCGTTTCGTAAATCACCTTTTCTGATTAGCTTTTCACCTTTTGAGACTTGAGTCGGAGTGGACTGAGTGGCAACCCAGGAATTCGCCGTAAAAGAATTAATCCCTTTAAAAAGATTCAGGTTAATCAACAGATTGTCTTTTCGCTGCCATTTCCAATCCAGAAGTTTTTTTGCGAGCCCTGTAATTGAGGAACCTTTTCCCAACAAATTAATGGACCGGTCAAGGTCAACTCGGATATAGGAGGACCTTCCTTTGGAGACAACGCTTGCCGTGCGTTTTCTATCACTAGTGTTTTCATATAAGGTTGCTTCTCCGAGGATAGTGCCGGGACAGAAACGCAGGCGTCTGAAATGGCCATTTTCCCGGGCAAGGCTGAGTTGGTCCATATTTCCATTTTCGATCCTTATATCATAAATCTCGGCGGTGCCGTTAATCAGGAAAAAGATATCTTGCGCTTCGTCACCTTTGCTCATGATAACTTCCTGGTCTTCATAGGTAACATAAGAGACTGATGATTCCCAGAGACTAATATCTCGATAGTCGAGAGATATACTTTTTAATACAGGAATAACATAGAGATTAAGTAAATCTTTAATCGCTATGCGAGCTTTCTGGTTTTCTTGCTTTTTAATTACCGAGTCAATTATTTCCCGGGAATGAGTGAGAGATTCGATAAAGCAATGCACAGAGCTAAATATTTCGCTTAAACCTTTTTCCAGAAGTAAAGCATCAGGGGTTCTGCTACTCTTGTCAGGGATGGCAGCCTGACTGGCCAGCATATAAATTGCCTTCAGTCCGGTGGTTATCACTTCAGGTATTGTTTTCCCGCTGCTTTCACAGAGATCAATGAGATAAAGGGAGAGATGGAAGAGTTTATGAGTAAGCTTTCTCGCGAAATGATATCTTGCCCAGTCCTCATTGTGGCTATCGCGGGGAGTTATGGAAAATCGGAGGTTTCTTTCCAGATCGCTCTGAATGTCCTGGGCCATCCAGTTAACGCATTGGAGTAAATACTCAGGGTTATGTATAACTGGTAACTCTCCAAAAAGTATTGGATGTTTATATATGTATTTATAGAAAATATTGAATATGGAGAAACCTTTTGTCTGGTTCATCCAGAACAAGTCGTAGCCATAAAGATTGTTGAGTCTGATTTCGAGTTCTTTCTCTGTGCCATCCCAGAGAATTTTTTTAGTAAATTTCTCATTGGGCGTAATTTTATGGTAGTCGATATCACCCTGAAAAACTACCGTTAGATCGATATCATCGTAATCCTTGAGCCATCCGGCACTACCAGTAAGGATGATGCTGTTTATCACAATATTATTATTGTAGCGCTCCATCATATCTCTTATAATCTGCGGGATTAATTCGTCTCTCAGCATTCTATACCGGGGTAGCAATGTATTCTGAGTGAAGTAAGGGTCGAGCTGTTCCAGCGCCCTGAAGTAAATATTGTTTGTTAGGTCATCATAAGGATTGAGGGTTATTTTTTCGGGATGGATGACCTGGCTAACCGTTAAGTCATTTTTTGCCAACCGATTGCTTTTTTCTTTAAACGCTATTAATTTGTTTATCATTTGCCTATACCTAATAGCAGTTTTTCTTCATATATTTATCGTAATAAAATGGCTAAGGTTTCAGAAAAATGGTAGATTATTTAGTCGATTGAGGCGTATAATGTGCTCAAGTCAGTTATTGATCCGGGTTAAATTATCTTTTGGTAGATGCGTTTTTTTTGATATACTAAAGGTAGATAACATAAAAAATTTATAAGGGAGTTTTTTAATGCGTAACATATTTTTAAAAATACTAGCGGCGGCCATAGCATTGTCCATTATGGGAATTTGCTTTGCTGATGAAGTAGTTATGAAGACAAGGCAGGATAAATACGGGAATATTGAGCAGTCATTTTATGAAAACGGGAAATGGTTAGCAACACAAATAACTGACGGTATCTCGGAGATTAATAGTACTGGCAAAATTCCTGATGGATTAGTGAGAGAATATTATCTCAATGGTAATTTAAAAATTCAAAAATACTATAAAAATGGTATCGAAGATGGTGAGTATATAGGATTCTATGAAAATGGCAAAGTTGAGTTCAAGGGACGCTTTAAACAGGGAACCAATGATGGTGTCTGTCTGGAGTATTATGAAAACGGAGTAGTCGCTGCCGAGATGAATTATAATAATGGCAATCTTAATGGTGATTGGAACGAATACTACGGAGATGGTTCAATAAAAACTAAAAAGACTTTTAAGGATGGGAAACAACATGGTATCTTCACTACTCACGATAAATCTGGCAGACTGGTAGATCATATGAGTTACGCCGATGGAAAGGTTCTTTTTGGAACTAGAAAAGAATACTATGAAAATGGATTAACTAAATACATGGATTCATACCGTAACGGGGTTAAGATAAGTCGTAGGGCATATGAAGAAAATGGCAATTTGAAATTTACTAAGAATTATTAGGTTTATTCTGTAATAATTTTTTTCTTTCTTTATATTTATATATCCAAATAACATCAAAAAATTGGTTTCGAATAGCTTTAGTATAAATTCGCATAATAATATGTGGTATTTAGCTGCATATTTCAATTTCCTATACTCTTCTATCGACGGCAAGTTGGTATTTTGCAACAGTACCAGGTAAAACAGAGTAGAAGTATGTGGCGTTTTGCAACCACAAAAGTCAGCCTCTTTTCTAATCCTCATTATTCCTGCATTTAAGCAATTGGCATAAAAATTGATAATCATCAGGCGGTGTTTATTTGGCAGCAATAATATTCGAATATGACTTGTACAGAAAAGAGGGCACAATGAAGCATAATAAACTATTGGTTATTCTTATCTTTCTTTTCTTTTTCTCTCCGCAGACTGGTTATTCGGCAGATATTTTCACTCCTTTAGTTAATGTTTTTAGCGGTGTTTTAGAAGCTTTTGCGCGTACGAGCACGAGCAATCTTTCTCTTTTTTCGAAGGATATTTTAGAACAGGGGGTTTCTACCGATATTAAACTTGTAATTGGTAATTCGGCAGGCAGACCCATGCTAGATTGGTCGGGGTACTGGGAGGAATCCGGTTCAACATTAAACGAATATAGCATTTACCGGAGCACTAATCAGAAAGATTGGGAACTCGTAGGGAAAACAAAGTTACCTACTTATATTGATACGGCTATTTCTTTCTACACTAATTATTATAAAGTTATCGCTAATTATTCTGATCATAAGGTAGCTTCTAATGTTGCTCCTTTCAACCCAATGCAATCTATTTCCTTCAATTCGGTTCCTGCTGCAAAACAGCAGAGCTATGATAAAATGATCGAGGTGACCTATACCTTTGCTGATCCTACGTTTGAAATTACTAGTGATGGTTTTCAGGTTATGTCAGTTAATGGCTTGTATAATGAAGGCACAGTCGGCACTCCGATGCTTCCTTATCGAGCTGGCCATTTATTAATACCTGATGGGTATAAAGTAGCATCTATAGAATATGATAACCTTGATACTATTATCTACAAAGATAAGGTGTTAGCACCCCAGCAGCCGGCGATACCGATAAGCAGTACTGAGGACCAAAAGACCATTACTGTTAATGAATCGGTTTACAAAAGCAATACTCCAAATGTGAGTCTGAGCAGTCAGTCACCCCAACTTCTTTCCGGGTATGAAATACTACCGTTGCTTATTACTCCTGTTACTTATTATGCTAAGGATAAAAAGGTAATTTTTGCAAGAAAACTTAAGGTGACGGTAAACCTGGTTGCTGACCGATCGATTGGAATGAAAAATGTGTTACGCCCGTCATCAATAAAGCAGATCAATAATGCAAAAAAGATTGTTCAGGCGCTGATTGATAACAGGGATGCTCTGGAGAATGATACTCAATTAAAGATAAATTCCGTTCAAAAAAGGGCGGTTAGCAATACGTACGATCTTATTATTATTGCACCTCAAGGTTTTTCATCCGCTTACGCTCCGTTAATTACTTATAAACAGTCACTCGGAATGAAAGTTCTTTTCGTCTCGACAGAACAGATTTTTAGCAATCAAGCTGGAGTCGATAATGCCCAAAAAATAAAGAACTATATTAAATATGCGTACACTTCTTATGGTATTCAGTACGTTGTTTTAGGTGCGGATTCTGAATATGTACCAACCAGGAAGGTCCCTTCATATATTGGGGACTATGGCGGGCCTGATGATCAGAATATCAATACCGATATCTATTATGCATGTCTCGATGATGGGTGGGACCCGAATGGAAATAGAATATATGCAGAAAGAGGCGAGAACTATGACCGCTATTCTGAAGTATATGTTGGACGATTTCCCGCATCGAGCGCTACAGAAGTGACGAACATGGTAAACAAGACCATTCAGCTTTCATCGATGGACCCTCAAACCCCTTATATGAAAAAAACAGTTGTATTAGGTGAAAATCTAGATTCATATACATCCGGCAGTTCTTTTACAACTTATCTGTCCACAGCACTGGCAGCTAAGTTCAGCGTTACCAAATATGCCGATGATGTTAAATACTGGGGCGGATCTGATTTGGTATCATTGATAAACAGCAATAGTGCGCAATTCTATTCCCATATGGGGCATTCGAATCATGTTTATAATGCAAAACTGAACAATTCTAGTGTACAAAGTCTAAATAATAGCTTGCCTTTTATTTATTATACTGATGGGTGTTTTCCCAATTATTTTGTCTATAGTGATTCAATTAGTGAGGCATATCTGACCGGAGCGAAAGGTGCCGCTGCTTTTATCGGTAATACTCATTATGGTTGGTATTACCGGGGAGCAGGCGATGGGCCATCAGCCAGGTATCACAATGAATTCAATAAGGCGGTTGTTCAGAAGGATATCAAACAAATAAGCCGAGCAGCTGTAGCTTCACGCGAAGTAATGTTTCCATACTGGTCCGTAAACGATGGAAGTAACTGTTACCGGTTACTCTATTTTGCTATTAACGTGCTGGGCGATCCCTCACTAGAAATAGTTACGGATTTTACTGCCCGAAAAGGTGTTTCCATTGTCAGCGGTTTCGATCAATGGGAGAGGGGAACAATTTCGGTTCAGACGAGTGCTATTGGTGACAAACTAATCTCTCAATCACTTTATTACCGTATTGGCGATAACGATAGTTGGAAACAGCTTACAACTGTTAGCTCTTTGACCTTAGCCTATGAATTAGATACGACGGCTTATGGAGATATACAAAGCTTTCAATTAAAAGCCGTAGCTCAGTATCCTGATGGTAATTCTGATTCTCAAATAGCTTCCTTCGGCATCGATAATACGCCGCCGGTAACGTCAACTACAGTTCAAAACAAAACTTATAATACCGAGGTTTCCATAAATATTGTTTCTTTTGATGCCATGTCCGGCGTAGACAAGATATTTTTCAGTATCGGAGATATTGCCCAGCAAGAATATACAGATTCTCTGATCATTAGCCAGGGGGGGAATTACAATCTCTCTTTTTATTCTCTTGATAAAGCAGGAAATAAACAGAATACCGTAACCGTTAGTTTTACAATTGACAAGGAAGCCCGTCAGGGGTTTCCAATCCAGTTAACAGGCGCAATTTACGGAGTGCCGACCTACAAAGATATTGATGAAGACGGGAATGTTGAAATTGTTGTTCAGTCTAATGATGGAAAAGTATATATTTTCAATCACGATGGAACACCTTTTACCGGCTGGGAAAATGGAAAAGAGATAGGAGTTAAAGGTGCAGGGTCACCGGCAATTGCCGATGTCGATAATGACGGCAGGGATGAGATTATTGTTTTCGGGTCATTCGTAGGGATCAGCGTATATGAAATTGATGTGAGCCTTAAATGGAAGAATCTTGTTTCCGGGCTTTCTAACAATTCCAGTCCGGTAATCGCTGATATTAATAACGATGGCATTAAAGATATTCTTATTGCAACTGATGGCAAACTCTATGCGCTTGAGGGTATGAACGGTACTGTTATGGCCGGGTTCCCTGTGAATCTGTCTGGCGGTGCGAGCTTTGATATCTTCGGGACTCCCGCTGTTGGCGATATTGATGGTGACGGCGATCTGGAAATTGCTTTAGCATTTAGTACCGCTGATGTTAATCCGGTAACACATTTCCAGCTTTACCATCATAATGGAGTATTAATCTGGGATAAGACCACGCCTTCAGTCTGGATGACAGCATCTCCTGTAATGGGTGATATCAATAATGACGGCAAAGTCGAGATAATATTTGCCGGCGGACAAGAGCCTGCAATCTATGTATTCAATTCCCTAGGAAATCCTATTTCAGGATATCCTTTTAGGCTTGCTAGCGGACATTTCGCGTTAAGTCCGGTGCTCTCAGATATCGACAGCGATGGATATCTCGATATTATTATCCCTCATCTGGACCCGTCCGACAATAAATTATTTGCGGTTAACTATCGAGGACAAATCGTTCCTAACTTCCCGGTCCAAGTGAAAGCCGAATTAAGTTCGAGTGCTGTTATCGGCGATCTCGATGGGGATGGCAAACCTGATATCCTTGTTGGTGGGAACAGGAACCAACTTTATGCTTATACGCAGCAAGGAGCATTAGTCTCAGGGTTTCCCAAACAGTTGGGCAGTACTATGGGACTCAGTCCGGTCCTGGTTGATCTTGAGAATGACGGAAAAACAGATATCCTGTCCGGCGACTGGTCAGGAAAGATAAGTGCCTGGAGCACTAATGGCGTCTATGACAGTGATAACACCCAATGGTCGACTTTCCAGCATGATCCCTACCACACGGGGTTTTATCCGACGGTTTTTCTTGAGTCACCGGCAACGTATTATAGAACGAACGGGCAAGTATTGCTTAAAGTCAAAACCTTCAGTAATTACTCCTGGGTAAAGAAAATTGATTTTGAGTATAGCTTTAATTCTACCAACGGAATCAATGGAACGTGGCAACAGGCGGATGGTATTTATAATAGTCCGGTTGAGATGCTGTGGGATAGCCAACCAAAAGGAAATGAATCCGATGTATATGTCAGAGCACGTTCGATGACGATGGACAATGCTTATAGCAGCTATGTCTTTCGAAAGATATATATCGATAATAAGCCTGCTGCAAATGTCACAAACCTCAAGGTTACTGATCCCAGTGATAACGGAGAAAAGCTGCTCCTTAGCTGGACGAAATCTGCCGATGACGGGGCCGGTCGTAATGATCTGGTGAACTATTACCTGGTTGTTAATGACGGTGAGCAATCCGTTACTTTAGGGCGAGGGGTGACTTCGTATACGCTAGCCACTGACAAAATGCGAACTTATACCTTTTTTGTTAAGACTTTTGACGGCTTAAACTATAATCAATGTGAGAAAACAGGCCCGGTTACGCCTAAGGATGAGAACCCTCCCTATAAAGTTGGAAATGTTGTAGTGACCGATAATATAAAAGATAACGGCGGGGTTTTGGGGATTAGCTGGAACCATAGTCTTAGTTTCAATTGGACTGATCTGACAATCTCATACAAATTGTATCGATCTGAGCATGGCTTAGAGAATTGGTCGATGATAAGTAGTTGGCTGCGAGATAATAAATATACTGATTATTCGGCAACGGTTAATCAAGTATTTGACTACAAAGTAATTGTGACCGATAAAACTTATGATATCGCCTCCGATGTAGCAACCGGAAGTAGTAAGGATGACCTGGCCCCTGCGCTTCCTGTTAACTTCGGAGTTTATGATGTAGCTAAAGATAATGGTGAAGCTGTTATTGCTGCCTGGACTAAGTCTGCTGATGATGGTGCAGGTAGTAACGACTTGTCAAAGTATATTGTGTACATCGGGTCTACTGTCGTTGAACTTCCTCCGGGATCTACAACTTACACTTTAACAGGGACACAAAAAAATAAACCTTATACCTTTAGTCTGAAAACGGTAGATTATAACGGGAATCAAGCACAAACAATTCAGACTTCCTGTTATGCCAGGGATAATCGCCCACCTCAAGTTCCGACAATTACGGTTGCTGATGTTCTGAACGATGCCGGGGGGCAGGTGCAGATTAGTTATCCTCGATCTGCTGATGACGGCGGTGGCTCGAATGACCTTGTGAAATATGTCCTCTACCGAAAATTTTTGAATGATCTCGATGGGGTTTCGGTTTCGGAACAGGTAGCTGATGGTCATGAAAGCTATGCTGTTAAAGTGAACACTGTCGATACTGTAGTATATCAATTCCGGCTAGCTGTTACTGATGGCGAAAACTGGAGTTATGGTTCCTGGGTGGATGGGAGTTCAATTGATAATATTCCGCCAAAAGGCATTTCCAATTTTAAAGGAGAAGACAATCCCAGTGACAATGGTTATCAGATTAAGCTGACCTGGACGAAATCAGAAGATGATGGTGCCGGGGCCAAGGATGTTGCCGGATATACTGTTTACAGGAAAGATGCCGGAGAGTGGATTGTGGTTGCAACCCTTTTGAAGGGAGTGACATCTTACATTGACTCTGGAGTGTCAAATAATGCTGTTTACCGATATAAAATAGAAACACGCGATAAATCATGTGTGACCACGACGGAATTGCCTTACGGTGTAATTCCTATCGATAATCTCCCTCCGGACGAGGTTAAAGATTTAACTGTTCAGGATAACCCGAATGACAATGGTGGGAAGACCGCTGTCACGTGGACAAAGAATACTGATGATACTATTAGTTATGTTATTTATAGAAATGATGAAATAATCGGCACTTTAAATGCTGTTAGCATTAATTATTTTGATAATGTTCCATTTGATAATGTCAGTTATTCTTATTATATTCTTGCATATGACGGAGTTAACTATTCCAAAGGTAAGCCCGTAATCGGATTTGCGAAAGACAACCTGGTTGTCCCTCCTACCTTACTTAAAGCCGAGGATGTTGCACAAGACAATGGTGGAATGCTCAAAGTTACCTGGATAGCGCCTGTTTCCGAACCTAATTTATCGAAATATTTTTTATACCGTAATAATCTGAAACTAACTATTTTAGATGCCGATGTGACGAGCTATATAGATACGGCAGCAACAAAGAATATTATTTTTTCATATTGTTTGAAATCGGTTGATAGGTTTGGAAATGAGGCATCGAGTAATGTGCTCCCTGGGCTGTCGCTTGATAATATTAATCCATATCCTATTGAGCTTTATGCGCAGGATAGGGCGGATGATAATGGCGAAAATATAGAGCTTAGTTGGAAGTTCGATAACTTTGAATCAGACGTAGTTTATACAATATTAAGAAACGGTGCTGTAATTTCTTCGTTTAACACTTATATGACGACATATACAGATAACTCTGTCGCTCCTAATATACTTAATTCTTATCTAATCAAAGCTGATGATGGGAAAAATGTGATTACCAGTAATGTTGTTCATATAAGTAGCATAGATAATATCGTACCTGATTTCAATAAACTTATTAAAGTTGAAGATAATTTTGGAGATAATGGGAAAATGCTTGTAATAAGCTGGGACCGTTCTAAAGCTTTGGACGTGAAGGGATATAAACTTTATAGAAGTCTGGATGGAAGTACCTTTGATATTCGTGTAACTTTAAACGGTGCTACTGCAAATACGGTAACGTATACCGATAACGTAGAGAACAATCATCTTTATTATTATAAGGTAGTCGTTTCCGATGGAACAAACGAGGTAGCCTCAAATATTGCTTCCGGTAAAGCAATCGATAATATCGCACCGGAAAAGGTTAAGAACCTTACAATTATCAATATCCAAGAGGAAAGTCAGGTAAGGAAGTTATTTCTTGCCTGGCAGGGCCCGGCAGAGGCTGGATTGAGCTATAGCCTGTATAAGAATGGACAGCTGTTGGCGGACAATCTGCTTGGTACTACTTATACAGATATGAATATTACTAAAGGAATTGTTTGCAATTATTACATCCTTAGTGATGATGGTACCTACAGAACGAAGTCCGATACCGTATCGGGAGTGTTGGTTGATCTGACAGGAAAAGACAAAGAAAACGATAACGGTAATTCTATTCAGCTAAGCTGGTCTTGTGAAAAAAGTGCAGAATATTCCACATACAACGTACGCCGAGAAGGTGCTCTGATTAAGACTTACAGGAGCAATTCAATGAGCTATATTGATGATACGGTAGATCCGAATAATGAGTATGTGTATGAGATAACCGCCGATGATGGAATATTGAAAATATTTAGTACAGCTGTCAAGGTAAAAGCTATTGATAATCTACCGCCGGATGTAAAGCCGTTGGCGGTAGCAGACAATCTCAACGACAACGGCGGAGTGCTCAATGTCACCTGGTCGAAATCTTCTGCTCCTGATATTAAAGGGTACAAAGTTTATGGTAGTTCGGATGGTATCAGCTTCGCTATGGTTGCGTCCTTTAATGCCGTTACGTTTAACCTTATATCCTATACTGATAACGTAACAAATAACAAGAAATATTACTACAAAATCCTTGTTTTTGATGGAACATATGATGTGGAGTCGAATGTTGCTTATGCGATGGCAGTTGATAATGTGGCACCTGAGACAGTAAAGGATTTTGTCGTTATTGATACGAGGAATGATAACGGCACTAGTCTGTCATTGTCATGGGAGAATCCTCCCGAAACAGGACTTAAGTATCAGCTATACCGTAACGGACAACTTCTGAAGGATGACCTCCGTGATACCGTCTATATCGATAACGGCCTCGTTAAAGGCAAGAGCTACAGTTATTGTATTGTCGCTGATGACTGTACATATAGAACAACGTCAAATACTATTACGGCGACTCCTCTCGATGATTATATTAATCCTGTTAAAGATGTCTCTGTATCGGATGTTCCGGACGATGAGGGATATGCGCTAAGACTGTCTTGGACTAATCCCGCAGATACTGATCTGAAGTCTATTGTTATCTGTCGAAATGGACAGATTATAACGCAACTGGAAAAAACTGCTATTAGTTATATTGATGCCGGGGTTCTTCCTTCGGTTAATTATCTCTATACCATAGAAGTGTCGGATATGGATAATAATCGTTCGCTCGTTTCTGTGAACGGGATCGCTATAGATAATACGGGACCTGAACCGGTAACAAAAATAGACGTAACAGATCCATATGATAACGGCGGAATACTTCAGATGTCTTGGATTAAGTCCGATAGCAAAGATGTTATCGGCTATGAGATATATAGAATGGAAAAAAATCCGGAGGATAAATATGGGCCCTGGAAAAAGATATCGACAATCATGGACAGAAATATCGAATGTTTCGAAGATAAAGGGCTTGATCTGCTTACGATTTATATATACAAGGTAAGGGTCTTTGATAGCCGTAATCAAGCTGATAGTAAACAAAGCGAACCTACCTTGCCAAAAGATGAGATTGTTCCTCAGCAAGTGGTCCTGAATGCAGTCGACAATCCGAATGATGAAGGTGGGGTCATCTATTTATACTGGACTGCCAGTGATCCTGATGTCGTAATATACCGTGTTATCAGGAATGGGCATGAAATCGGAAGTACTACTAATTTGAAGTATTATGATCTGGCCGTAGAAGGCAAGTATGAAGTTATTGCTGAAGACAGGGCAGGTAACCAATCGAAATCTAATCCGACAAATCGGGTTTGTGCATATCGTAATATTCCAGTGGTTACGGTTGAAGATGTCGCTCCTGACAATGGTTCTCAGCTCAAGTTATTCTGGGCATGCGAAGATCCTGCATTTTCTGCTGTAACTATTATGAGGAAGACATCGTACGATGATAGTAGTAAGATTATTAAATATCTTTCTAATACTGATCACCAATATATTGATAATAAGGTGAATAGAGATACAACGTATATTTATGAATTAACTTATACTAATAGTTCAGGACCGCATACTATTCAGTTACCTCCGGTGACACCTAAAGACGAAATTACTCCTGATCAAATAAACGATCTTCGTGCCGAGTATGTTTTAGGTACCGGAGGTAAGACTATAAAATTGACCTGGTCAAAAGTAGTTGATACAAAAATAAGCTCACTTGGGGTTTATAGAAGTTCAGGTTCAATAAATCAGTGGCAAAGAATCGCAGTCTGTAGTTCAGCACTTGTCGAGTATCTGGATGCAGCTTCACAGCCATCCGTAACTTATAACTATAAAATCGAGAGCTTTTCGAACCTCGCATCAACTGCAAGTAATATTGTAAGTGTTAAATCGTATGATGATACGCCCCCGCCAGCTCCTGAAGTTATCGATGTTCCAAATGATCGAGGTACCCAACTGAAAGTAATCTGGCCTGTTTTAGGTGTCGATAAGATTAACAAAACATCTGGTTTGATGAATGAGTGGATTAAAGTTTCTTCAGTGAGTACTGCTGCGATCGTTTCAAATCTCAATTCAGATACCGATTACAGATTCAGTTATACTGTTAATCGAGATGGACACGAAATCGAAAGTGTATTTTCGGGAGTGGTAAGACCAAAAATTGATATCTATATTTCTGCGCCTGTCACGAACTTTTTAGTAACCGACGTTTCTCCTGATAATGGTGATAATGCAATCCTGACCTGGGTAAAATCTGCTGATGACGGTAATGGGTTTAACGATATTTCTTTTTATATCGTTTACCGGAATAATGAGCGAATTGCTACCCTTAATAAGGGAGACACAACGTACATTGCCAACAAATTAACCCCGGGATGGGTTAATACGGCAGGTTATCGATTCAAGGTCGCAGCATTAAATTCTTCTGGCAGGGAAGCTTTTTCTCCTGAGCGTTCCATTATTCCTCAGGATGAAAAGCCACCCAAAACACCTGTTAATTTCCATTTTGCTACTACTACCGTGAAGAACGAACTTTGGTTGCAATGGGATAAAAACTCGGATGATACCAAAGGCTATTATGTTTATAAAAATGGAGAAAAATACAGGGTGCTTACTAGCGGTGATTCTTTATCGATAGATACGGGTTTAAGCTATAACGTTACTTATTCATATCAAGTTAGTGCCTTTGACAACGCAGGAAATGAATCTTTTAAAACTAATGTTATTTCAAAGATGTTTTTCCATACTGCTATGCTCAGTCCAGGGATTAACCTGATTTCAGTTCCTTATATCGTAACAGAGCTGTCAATGAGTGATTGCATTCGAGACCCTCAACTCATTGTATATAACTGGAACGGCAAAAAATATTCTATAGGAAATGAGCCTTTCACTCCTGCGAATTCATGTTTTGTCAAAGTACAGAATGCGGTTGAAGTGAAGCTTAATAATCCGAAAAAGCTAACTCAAGATTATACCTTGAAAATCGCTAAGGGTTGGAATCTTATTTCAGATCCATTCTTCATTGCACTTCCCTGTTCAGCAATAAAAATAAAAGATAGCACAGTAGTATATAGCTGGGCGGATGCGGTTAAAGCTCGCATTATTGCTTCAAAACTCTTTGGCCTTAATGAGGCTCATGACGATTACAAAGAGATAACTGTGCTCAATCCATTTGAAGGTGCATGGATTAAGGCCTTTAAAGATATCGAACTGATTTTTCCCTATTCTACAGAATGGACTTCACTTAGCACGTTAGCTAATCAGGGTTATTCGACGAGTAAGACTAATGGCTGGGTGGTAACTATTAAAGTGCAAGGGAAGAGTTTTGAGTTGGGTCAGAGCGATGATGCGGTGGATGGCTATGATTATCATGATAGTTTGATACCGCCTCAGATTGCTGGATTTAACAAAGAAGCTCTCTCTTTTTATGAAGAACAAAGTAGTTGGGGAGAATATTCAGGATACTATAAAGCAGATATAAAAAAGAAAGACAGCACCTGGAAGATGATCGTTGAGAATGCAGGTGTTCCAGTTATTCCTGTTATGATTGAAGGATTGAATTCTCTTCCTAAGTCCAAGACACTAATCGTTACTGACAGAAACGGAAATATAGTACCTTTGAATGGCAACTCTTTTAGTTTAGCCGGTGAGGGGGGCTTTACGGTGTTCACTATTCAGGTATTAGATTCCAGCGATTTCTTCGAAATAAGCGGACTTGTCAATTATCCGAATCCCTGTAATATCAATAAAACCGATGTTAAGGTCAAGTTTAACTCAAACAAGACGGGTGCCGGTGATATTAAGATTTACAGTGTGACTGGAAAAGAGATATATAAAAATGATTTCAACTTTGTCGTGGGGGACAACATAATTAGATGGGATGGAAGTACTCATAGCAGGGAACGAGTTGCTTCAGGCGTGTATTTCTATCTCATTGATGCTAGAAGTGTTGATGGAAGTTCCTTTAAGAAGAAAGAAAAGATAGCAATCTGGAATAACTAAACCCGAAAATACGATGTCTTTTTCTGTGCCGTAAATTGCTACATGTAGCAATAAAAATCTCAATATTCACGTTAAAATAGATCAGAGGTGTTGCATGTTGCAACACCTCTGTTTTTTTGTCTCAGACCTTTACAGAATAAAGGATTCATTAGTTGGTATGAAAATTGGTATATGTACTGCGGGGAGTGCAAATATGAAAATATATCTATTATTCATTTTCATTATTTCCTTTTTAGCAACTAATGCAAATGCTAATGTTATCGGCAATGATTTCCTTTCTGCAGATACTGGGGTCAGGGCATTGGCGATGGGGTCTGCATACACTGCGGTAGCCAATGATTCCAACTCGATATTTTATAATGCAGCCGGATTAGGAGAGATAAAGAGTGCAGCACTTTTGACTTCTTATGGTAACGTGTTTGGCATGGCAAGTAAGACGCATGCTTCCCTCGTAGTTCCAGTAGGAGGAGGGGCAATAGGCATCGGTTACATAGGGTTAAAGGTAAGGGACATTGTTCGGACTGACGATGCCGGAACAGTTCAGGGTAGTTTCAGTTATGGAGATACTGCTTATCTCTTAGGTTATGGATTGAACACTGGGGTCGATTGGTTATCCCTTGGAATCGTTGGGAAGTACCTTGTAAAAGAGTGTAATGGAAACGTGAAAAGAGGACTTGGTATTGATATTTCATCATTAATAATTACAGATATAATGAATATAGGCATATCGATCCACGACATCAATAAAACAGCGATAGGAAATGATGTTTATTCAAGTAGGATCAGAGCTGGCATGGCTATCAAGCCTATGAAGAATGTTATTGTCAGTACGGATTACTATGAGGGATCAATGTCCTATGGAGCAGAGGTTTCGGTAATTCAAGAAGTGAGCTTTCAGGTTGGTTATGTGAATGATATGGTTACTATGGGCTGCGGCTTATCCGTCGATAGTATAAAGATAAATGTAGCCTATAGCAAACATGACCTGGGGGACAGCTTGAAAGCTGAGATTGGATTTTAGCTAAAGGAGATTTTTCCGTGAATCTAATATATAAGAAGAAAATGTCGATAATTATTTTTTTTATTTTTCTTGCGGCAGTGTTTCTGCTGGGTGGCTGCAAACAAGTTACCACTGACACGAATGGGGCAATTTATGGTTCTGTGCTATTGAAGGATCAAGTAGATCATAGTGGTGTTGTGGTGACTGCCAGGAGTGGAAATGCTATAAAACAGGGCTTAACGGAAACCTCCGGTATGTATGTTATCAGTGGCTTAACCGTTGGAACTTATGAAGTGAGTGTTTCTAAAAACGCCTGGTATATTGCGGAAAATGATCAAGCAACGAAATCTGTTGTTATTACCGAGGGAGAAAGTGTCATGAATGTTACTTTTAATCTTGAGAGTGATTTAGTGCCACCGGCAATTCCTTAGTGACGCTGAGACAATACTATTATTTGATGTATAGGCCTTCGCTTCGCAACACACTGTCCGTTTGGTCGATAGCTATAGCATAAGAAAGCTTGAGATCGGTACCCGAGGTGTCGATTAGTGGGTTTGTCATTACTCCTGCAATCAGGCCGGAATGAATGTTGATAGCCGGTGACCCAACTAAGCCTAAAGAATAAGGAGTATCTAACTGAAGGATTTTTTTAGCATTCTTGAGAAGGTATTTCGCGCTGATAATTGTTTTGATAATTGATGGTACATAGATACTTTCACGTCCAAAAGGAAATCCGATGCATGAGATACTGGAACCACATTGCAGGTCTTCAGTGGAATCAAATAATTTAAGAGGGACTGACAGGTCGGTTGGCTCCGCTGTCTTTAATAAGGCTAAACCGTTTTCTTCGTCGTATTGCTGAAGTGACACGGGGATTGTTGTTATGTTTTCGTCAATGATGTTTGAGAAGCTTTTGTTGCTGTGCGGGATATTAATATACAATTCGTCAGAAGGGGCAACAATGTTTGACGAAGTAATAATGTATCCGCGTGCCGTGATAAAAAAGCCTGAACCCAGAAAATCATAGCTGTTCCCGCTGGTTTTTTTCATTATTACTGCGCATATTCCTGCATATCTTGAATAAATATCTTTTAACATTTTCAAATCTCCAAAAAACTCGAAAACTATTTTTCTTTATAGGTGATTATATAGTCTTCACCTTCCCATTCGTAATTATCAGAATCAATCCGCCACAAAAAAGTGATTTTTATTTCCTTTGATTTATCAGGTCCGGATAGCAAGACCCCAGATTCTTCGTGATCTTTTTTTGTAAGTGGTACATCTTTGATTGTTAGATCAAACGTGTTGTCAGGGTGTATCTCGATAATTCTTGTCATTCCGCCCAGTTTAGTTTGGATCCATATATCCTGATCCGGAGCGACTGTTAAATGCTTTTTTTGTCTTAGCGTGTCTATGTTAATGTTCTTGATCAGCGGGTGAGTCGATATTGTTTTCCAGCGTGCGAAACTTTTTTTGGTTTCTTTGCATATTGACGAAATAATGCTAAGTTTTTGATGAATTTCTGGGAGAGCTATGCTGGGAAATCTGTACGACCAGTTATGGTCACCGACAGTCCCTGGCGTGTTGATCCTTGCCTCTTCAATATTTTCACCGATAATACCCGGAATAGTTCCGAGAATATCCTGAAGCGGGAGTATGATGAAAAGGGCTGGTGTCCCAATAATAAATTTATTGAGTAATTTCTTATGGAGGGAATTGTTAAAATGAAGGTTTTCTTCGGGGTTTATTCCCAGTAAACAACAAAACTCTATTTTTTCATGTGAAGGAAGTTTTTCCCAGAGACCCTGTAATGTGTAGGAATCGTGAGTGCTTGTGCTGACGAGCGATATCGGTTCAAAAACCTCGGTAGGTTTTTTGTGTTCCATTATCATTACCTTGTAGCCTGGTATACCCAATTCGGAGAGTACTTTTCGGACTATTGGCGGGACTGTGCCGAGATCCTCGGCAATAGGAAGCATGGTAGAGCTGTGAAGCAGCATCTGGAGCATTTTTTTTCCATGCTGCTCCCAGGTTGTCTTGTCTCTTGGTAAGTAGTAGCCATCTTTAGCCAGGGTTTCTTCAGGAATTACCCATATACGAAACAGACCTAGTACGTGATCGATTCTATAGATATCAAAGAAGTTTTCGGCGTAGTGCAGACGCTCTTCCCACCATATGAATTTATCTGATTCGATATTTTTCCATTTATATACGGGCAATCCCCAATCTTGCCCCTCTTCAGCATAAAAATCAGGAGGAGCACCGGCTTTGAGTTTGGTATCGAAATATTCGGGATGTTGCCAGACATCGGCGCTTTCTTTGCCTACAAGGAGAGGTATATCTCCTTTAATAAGAATTTTGTTTTCTTGTGCGTAGTTATGGATGTCGCTGCATTGTTGAAATAATATCCATTGGATATATGCATAGAAATCCATTTCATATCCATCGCTAACTTGGAACTGGTTATAGAGATTTTCGCTATAGATTTGGATTTCCTGAGGCCAGTCTATTATTGCAATCCAATTATATTTTTCTTTTAATAGCTTGAATAAGGTATAAGATTTTAGCCAGAATAAGTTATTCTGATAAAATGCAATAAAAGAATCCTTTTTGGGACTATTTGTATCTAACAGAAAATGGTCATATGCCCACTGTAGTAAAAATGTTTTCAGTGTTCGGCTTTCATTGTAATTAACTCTTTTGTTCTGGCTTATTTTTTTGTATAATCCGGATATTTCAATGTCGGAGTTAATAGCTTCCTCTATATTTGTAATGTTTTGGGCAGCAAAAGCTTTTTCGATATCAGCATAAAGAGGATTCAAGGCAAAGGCGCTTATTGCGCCGAACGGGCTGTTATCATGGGGCGACGTTTCGTTTATCGGCAGAAGCTGTATAACTTCCAGTGAGTATGCTTTGCATAAATCAATGAATTCTTTCAGACTGGCAAAATCGCCAATACCGAAATCCATGGTTTTTTCGCTTTTTAACGAGAAAAGGGGGATTGCGGTACCTATTCTTTTCTGGAAACTTATCTTGTCCCAGTGTGTTTTTGTATGATGCGGGACATGCAGTTGTAAAAGATGTTCTTCGGTTCTCATAATGACCTCATTCAAAGATTTTTGAATCTTATTTGTTTTTAGAATATTAAATATTTTTTGACATTCTTATTATAACAATTTTAGAGCTAATAATAAATATAACAGAATAACCGTAGGAATCGGAGTGCGGGTATCACAAAAGATTTCTAATACAGAGTTCTTATATGAGGTGATTTCGATATGACGATATTTTTATTTTTGTTTAAAAATTAAATGAGAGAAATTAATAAAAAAAACATATAATTAACTATGTCTGGAATATGATATCTTGTGTTAATAACCTCTTGTATTCCTGGGAATTAGAGAGTTGAGGCTATAAAGGAGCGTCAGATGGCGGCAGTTTCTATTGTTAAATGCGATGATTATATGGATGAAGATTTGGTGCGTAAAGTTGAAGAGGCTTTATCCCTGGTGGTTGATTTGAAGTCTTTGATAAGAAAAGGAAGTAAGGTGTTGTTAAAACCCAATATCCTAATGGGACTATCTCCGGATAGAGCTGTGACGACTCATCCGAGAATTCTTTGGGCTGTTGGAGTAATCGTAAAAAAGTATGGCGGGGAATTATGGATCGGTGACAGTTCAGGGTTCGGTTCGACGCAGAGAAACGCGCAGAAAACAGGAATGTACGAGGTTATAGAACAGCTTGGGGCCAAGCTTATTCCTTTTAATGAGCCTGTTGAGATTGCAGTTGAAAATGGTCGGCTTGTCAGGCACTTCAAGATAGAAAAAGCGGTTACTATCGCAGATGTTATTATCAATATTCCTAAACTTAAAACGCATGGGTTAACCTATTTTACCGGAGCTGCTAAAAATCTGTATGGCTGCTTGCCTGGACTTGAAAAGGGGAAGGGGCATGTGAAAATGCCGAGCAGAGAGCTGTTCTCTCACATGATCGTTGACCTCAATACTGCTGTCATTCCTCACATTAATATTATGGATGCGGTTATCGGGATGGAAGGGAATGGCCCCAGCAATGGAACGCCTCGAAAGGTCGGACTCATTATGGCGAGCACCAATACTTTTGCCCTTGATGCTGTAGCCTGTGAAATTATCGGATTGCCTCCTCAAGAGGTTCCCTTTCTTACCTATGCTTCTGACCGGGACCTTGTTGCTCTGGATGATATTGAAACCAGAGGCGAGAATATCCAGGATGTTAAGATCGAGGGGTTCCAACTTATCAAACAAACTACACGCAAAAAAGAGCTGAGAAACAAAATCTTGATGCTCGTGAAGACGTTATTGAAAGGGTTTCTTATCGAGAAGCCTGTACTTATTGTAAGTAAATGTGCCCGGTGCAGTATCTGTGGAGAAGTATGTCCGGTAAAGGTCATTCAAAATACAGACAATGGGCCTGTTTTTAATTATGATAAATGTATTCACTGCTACTGTTGCCAAGAGCTTTGTCCTCACGGGGCTATTGAGTTAAAAAAGATAATTCTCCCCTGGATTTAGTTCGCACCAGTGTTTTGGGCCCGGGGAAAAAGAATAAGGAAAAAACTAATTTACAGGGCGCAGTTTTTCTTTAATTATGTTTTTTGCTGCATCTTTTTCGACTAACTTATTAGGGTTATAATTATAGATATCTTCCGGAAATAAATGATAGTTATAGCCTACACGTATCACATCGATCATCCAATTTTCTTCCACTGGGTATCTCGAAATAAATTTGATCGGCGCTGGGTTGTTGGGTATATCAAGGATCAAGATGATCATTGCCAGCATTTGAACGTTTGTCAAATATTCTTCAGGACGGAAGGTATCATCCTCAAATCCGCTCGTGATTTTTGCGGCAGCTATTTTTTCAATGTATTGCTTTGCCCAGTAAGTATCGGGAATGTCTCTGAACTTTATTATATTTGGAGTTGTAATGAGCGATATTTTTTCATTGCATTCTTTCGTAAAAGCCAGTAATTGCGCAAATTCTGCTCTGGTTATCGGGGTCGATGAAAAATTAGAGGTGCCTGGTTTTCCCTCAATTGATTGTGCTTGTATCGTAGCTACGATTGCTGATAACCCCGTTAGGACAACCGGAGTGATATTTGTAGTTACTGTATTAATGATGACAGATGGTAAGGTTAGTTCTTTTCTAGCAGTAATATCAGGAATGGGTTGCTTTTGAATAATAGAAATCTCTGGTTCTGGTTTTATATTAACTGAGGGTTTGTTGGGTTCCTGTGGTTTTTTTTTGATTTGATTTTCCGGTAGTTCATTTGGTGTTGAATCGGTGATAGCATTCATATTTCTGATGCATTTGGCAAGAATGTCATCGAACGAAATGCTTACTTCCAAAAGGCTCATGTCGTTCCTGGAATTTACGGCATCCTTTTTTATAGAATAATGAAAATCCGCAAATCCACTATTGTAAGTGAATCCGGCATTATATTTAAGTGATTCGGAGCTGCCAAGTCGAATTATGAGTTCGCTGTTCGGCCTGAAATCTATCCCGAATCCAGTTTGTATGGATTTTTTTACGGTCAGTGCTTCTATATATAATGTTGCTGCCTCAGATAATTGCATGCTTAGTCCAGTACCAATCTGGGCTAGTAATATGTCGTTCACTCCTCTATTCCAGAATACAACTCCTGCCAGGTTGCGTACTTGAGTTCCAATTTTGATTCCATTTGACAGGTCGTAGATAACTCCAAGATCCATGCTGAAGCCTTTGCCTGAACCAAAGCCGATGTCAGATATTGATTCTAATGTAGTGTTAACATTTAAATTTGCTTGTTTGCTGATTGCTTTTATCGTAGATAAGGTTGTTTTGTGCTGTTTTGCATAGACGTTCGTATTGATTTTTTCTATTCCAAAATAATGCCATCGTTCCGGCTTGAGTTCCTGTTTTTGGATGGTTAGCGTAATGTCCATGCCATATATGTTTTTTAAAAGAAAGTACGAGGAGGTATTCTGAAGTTTTTGAAGAGAGATATATCCTAAGGTATAGCTTTTATGGTGTCCATAAGTTTGCGGAACTATAATTCCTTTACTTCCAATCCCTGTGAGCCTTGCGTTAATTTCGCTCTGTGACGAATCAATAATAGAGGCGGATACCGGAAGTGCCGCCGATAGCAGTAAACATAATATAAATACTATTCTTATGTTCATCGGTAAGTCCTTTTATTGATCAATCATTACTCCGCATTCTGGGCATACATGAGTTCAACCCAGGCAGTTCCATTCCAAATTAATGTTAGCGTGTCGTGCTCGTCAAGAGTTCTGGTTGCATTAGCAATGCATAACGTTACACCTTTAGAGAAGATAATGCTATTTGCGGCAGCAGTATATTCAATTATTAATATTTGCCCGATATGGAAACCCGCAGTAATTGTTGTTGCCACAGCTGGTCCGCCAGCATTTCCTACCTGAATGTAAGTGTTGGTTGTCGTGCCATCTATGACGCCTACCGATCCATCGTAAGGAGTTGGAGCCGGAGCAAGAATTCCTCTAACCGTGTTTGCCGTTGCTGCAAAGTTGGCAGTAGCGACTGCATTAATTATCTTAGCACCGTCAATTCCGGTTGCAATCTTAGCATCAGTGACTGCGTTGTTGAGTATTTTGATAGTAGTGACTGCATCGGATGCCAGGGCTGTGGAGTCTATATTTCCGGCAGCAACGGCATTTGCTGTAACAGCAATGTTAGCGGTGTTAGTTGTTTCGCTGTAATTCGCTGTTGTTGCATAGTTAGCAGTGCTCACAGCATTGACGATCTTGGTCCCATCAATTCCTGTGGCTATTTTTGCATCGGTAACTGCGTCGTTAATTATTTTTGCAGTTGTAATTGCATCATCGGCGAGTGCTACGGCATCGATACTTCCGGCTGTGACAGCATTTGCAGTAAGGGCTATGCTAGCTGTGCTTACTGTATTTAGTACGGTTGTTGCCGTATCAGCCGAGGTCGCATAATTTGCTGTTGCTGCATAGTTAGCAGTTGAAACAGCATTGATAATTTTTGCTCCATCGATACCGGAGGCTATCTTAGCATCGGTTACTGCGTTGTTGAGTATTTTTATCGTGGTAACAGCATTGGGCGCGAGGGCTGTTGCATCGATGTTTCCAGCGGTGACGGCATTTGCTGTAATCGCAATGTTTGCGGTGTTAGCTGTTATGCTGTAACTAGCGGTTGCTGCATAGTTAGCTGTAGAAACCGCGTTAATGATTTTTGCGCCGTCTAGGCCGGCAGCAATCTTCGCGTTTGTTACGGATACATTAACTAATTGGGTCGTGTCAACGCTATCAGCGGCTAATTTAGTATTTGTAACAGCGCCGTTTAATATCTTAGCTGTTATAACGGCATCAGATGCAAGTGCTGGTGCGTTAATACTCCCGGCAGCTACGGCATTTGCGATGATAGCAATATTGGCTGTGCTTACTGTATTAAGTACGGTTGTTGCCGTATCAGCCAAGGTGGCATAATTTGCTGTTGACGCATAGTTAGCAGTTGAAACGGCATTGACGATCTTGGCTCCGTCCAGGCCTGTGGCTATCTTAGCATCAGTTACTGAGATATTAACTAATTGAGCAGTATCGACACTATTAGCTGCTAATTTTGTATTGGTAATGGCTGCGTTTGCTATTTTTATTGTCGTTACTGCGTTGGAGGCAAGAGACGTTGCGTCTATACTCCCGGCAGCAACTGCATTTGCAGTGATCGCTATGCTCGCGGTCGCCGCATAGTTAGCAGTTGAAACAGCATTAATAATCTTGGTTCCATCGATACCAGCTGCGATTTTGGCATCTGTTATTGAACTGTTTTCTATTTTTGTTGTAGTAACTGCATTAATTGCCAGAGCGGTTGTATCAATACTCCCGGCAGCTACGGCATTTGCGGTGATGGCAACATTGGCTGTGCTTACTGTATTAATTACGGTTGTCGCGATTCCCGCCATAACTGCATAGTTTGCGGTTGCGACAGCTAAAGTTGATTCGGTTTTTCCTCCAAGTAATTGAGAATTTGAGGAAATATTTGCGGTATTTGCTCCATGTGCATAATTGGCAGTTGCTGCATAGTATGCTGTCGAGACTGCGTTGACGATTTTTGCGCCGTCAATACCCGAAGCAATCTTAGCATCAGTTACGGCACTGTTCAGTATCTTTGTCGTTGTGACTGCATTGCTTGCTAGTGCCGTTGCATCGATACTCCCCGGAACAACTGTGTTTGCAATGAGTGCAATGCTTGCGGTCGAAACGGTGTTAAGGACTGTGTCAGCATAAGTGGCACGATTAACGATCCCGGTAATTTTTTGTCCGCTAAGCGATGTGATTTTTACATCGGTGACTGCTCCGTCAGCTAGTTTAGCTGTCGTGATAACTCCATTTATAATGCTTAATGCGATATTTGCTGTGCCAGAATCCACCGCATAGTTAGCTGTTGTAGCTGTGGCAACGCTACCGGCTGATAATCCGATAACCTGACCCGCATTGATCGTTGCAATTTTGGAACCGGGGATTGAACCGTTCACTATATTATTCCAGCTGACATCATCAGCAAGCTCTGTGTATTTTGATTTGAGTGCGAATGACTGTGCGGCAAGCGGTACTTTTACTTCGTCAGCATTGTCATCGATAGACATTCCAATATAAAGTTGATCGTTTGAAAGGACGGAGTTGGAGAAGGGGGCGACTGATCCTATCGAAATCGTGAATTTTCCGGCTTCAAAATTGATATTGTTATGGACTTCTTGCCAGATCGGAGCATCATTTGCGTTAATTATCCCGCCGTATAGCCTTACGATGACTTTGTGCCGGCCATTGAGCACATTGCCGTTTGCATCTTTCATTCGTGCGGTGAAATTAAGTGCTGAAGGTATTGCATCGGCACTCATATTTATAAAGAATAGCAGACAGACCAATGTACACATAAGTGCTAACATATTTTTATATTTCATAACCATTCACCCCTCTTTTAAAAGTTTATTGCCAAAGAAAAATAATTATTGTTTTTTTCTTCATAATATTCTGTCGCTTCCGAAGCATAACTTAATTCGAGTGCCGATATGTTGAGCTTAACTCCCCAGGTTATTCCTGTGTGCTTATTGCTCAGAATAAAGTATTCTTTCCAGCCTCCGAAAATAGAGAAAAAGGGCATGATGCCCGGTGTATAATTAAGGGCGAAGTGTTTCGTCAGATTGGCGTTACTGGTATTCTTTGCCTGTACTTGTGATAAAATATCAATATCAAAAATATGCTTTTTGATGCCCGCTATCAGTTGCATCGGAATGACCTCGTAATCATCGGAAGAGTATCTATAAGGTGAGCCCGGGAGCACGTTTTTTGCGCATAATGATATTTCCATATCCCGGAAGCTATTAAATAAAATACCAAAATCGGCGTTTAACGCGTGTCCCGAATAACTACCCATGTTCATCATGTAATATTTAAGGGAGTATCCATAGACGAATCCTTTTTGTTCTACTTCGTGAGAGAAATAGAGTATCGAGCTGTTATAGCCGAATGTGCTTTTTGTGTATATTTCGTCGAAGACATCTAGGTCGGTATTGAAAATATTAGATATCCGGCTGTCTATATATCCCAATCCGACGTTTCCAATGATTGAGTTGAACGCTATTGCTATATTAGTGTGCGTGACTTCTTTCATGAGTTTTGTGTTAAAAGCTTCGATTGAAAAACTCTTAATGCGATAGAGTCCGGCGGGATTTTCAAAGATAGTAGTTGCAGTTTTTGCGAAACCTTGAATGTTTGCATTTCCTATTGTGGACGCGCTTGTGCCAAGTGCTCCGGGATCAAGATACTCAGCATTAAGTGTTGCCTGTGCAAATGTAATAAGTATGATAATTAAATATTTAATCATTTGATTATTGCCATTTTTGATTTTCCTAATACTCGATTGTCATAAATTAGTATGTAGATATAGACGCCCACCGGAAGTTGATCAGCACGGAAAAGAACTTTATTGTAACCTCCGTTACCGCCAAGGTTGCCTGCTTGATAATTGTTCCGTGCAACTTCATATCCGTACATGTTATATACTCTGATCTGGATATCCATATCTTTTGAGAGTCTATAGCCAATGGTTGTCCCTTTGCCTGCGATGAAGGGGTTCGGATAATTAAGCAGCGCACCAAGCAATGCCGGTATTATAATAGCGTCTGTCATTAGAGTTGTATTATCGAGGACTAAGTTGTTGAATGTTGTTGCGTTCAAGGTGCCGGATGCGAGAATATCGAGCACATTAAACTTGAATTCGCTAAGAGATATTCCCACTGTTACCGCAGAGTTAACATCGAGTCCTTCCATCGTTATATCTTCAAGCTCGATTCCCATTGCCGGAACGAGAAAGATTCCTGAAAAAGCCATTAATAATATAAGCATTTTTATGTAATTCATTTTTCGCTAAGCCTAGTGTGTTTATATATATATTAATAGATATTTTATTATGATAACAACAAAAAAATACAAAGTAAAATAGTTTGTTGGTTTTTGTTTTAGGTAACAAGAAATATAGAATATGCTTTTTTGCTGTGCCACAAAAAAGTACCAAAAAGGTGCTTAGGAGGTTCCCTAAGGACTCCGGTGAGAGGAACTCGCTCACGAACCTGGGTATGTATACCTTGAACCGTTGTTTAGTGGCTTGGTTTGGTATATGTTGCATCGAACATATGGGAGAATTTAACAAAAAATTTCTTTAAAATGAATAATGTATGTATAATTAAAGTATACAATATTACATTTGACGTGGGGAATTTTGATAATGGACCATAAATTTAAAATACTTATAATTGATGATATGGCAGTTATTAGAACAATATTGAGAGTCGCGCTATACAATACGGCTGATATGGTTCCTGAACAAATTTATGAAGCTGGAAACGGAAAAGAAGCTTTGGAACTATTGAGTAAACAAAAAGTGGATCTAATTTTTTCGGATATCAATATGCCGCAAATGGATGGGATAGCGTTTTTGAAAGAACTTAATGCCCGAGGTATAAAAATACCTGTTGTTGTGCTTAGTACCGTGGAGTCGAAGGATAAGATTATAGAAGCTATAAAGCTCGGCGCTATTAAATTTATCCACAAACCATTTCATTCGGAGGACTTAAAAGAGGTAATTGATAAAGTAATTCTAGATAAATAGAGCTTATTCTTAAGTAGTATAACTAGTTTTTTGTAAATACCATATGTGTGTCCAGTAGTTTTTTCATTGTAATCAAAAAAAATATTTTGGACAAATTTTAGACAAACCTAGCTTACCCAATTTTTTTTATTGAAAATATCCCAGTAATTATCACCAAAAATGTAATCAGGAAATTCTTTTTATTATCGGTAAGTCCTTGTTTGTTTCCCTGCAATTACAACTATATTTGTTATTTGGAAAATAAAAGGTATAATTAAATATAACGTTATGATTAGTTCGAAGGGTTAATTGTTAAACAGTGGCATGACTATTTCAAAAAATAGTAGTCGTGGTTTGGTTTGGATGTTTTGAGTTTTTTTGCTAAGGTAAAACACTATTTATAAAGGATATATAGAATAAATATGAATAATATAAAAATAATTTTGATAATGATAGGTTTATTTATAATTCCGATTCAGAGTTATGCTCTTGATAGTTCCTCAATTGCAGGGAAGGGCGAGTACGAAAATAATCTTGAAGTAACATTACAGAAAATGGTAGATGCTATTGCCGGTAACGGGCAAGCGGTCATCGCCGTAAATGTGGACCTGGCACCCAGTCTTAAAAAAATAAGTTATACGAATCAATCCGATGTAGAAGTGAAAAAAAACGAAGCAAAAGTAAAAGGACAATATTTAATGCCGGGAGTTCCTGCTCTGAAAAACATCAATGAAGCAGCTTCTTCTTCGCTCCCGTTTGACTATCAGGAAGAATCAACAATTTCTGAAATAAAGAAGATAAATGTGAACATTCTGTTTAACTCAGAAATTTCCGGAAGTCAGATGGGCAACGTTAGAAAATTTGTAGAGAATTATCTGCGGACAAAATCTAGAAGCCGCTCCATATTAATATATAAAGAGAAATTTAATGAAAAATCGGGAATTGATACTGCATTTGGTAAGTTTAAGGATAGTAATGAGGCTAAATCTTTTTTAATAGATGTAGCCAGGGAAGTAGCTAGAGACATTTCGAATAAGTCTCCGGATTCAAAAGAAACATCTCCGATTGTTAGTGAAGTAAATTCTCAGGTTAATAGTAATTCAGGGCTGCCTGGAAAAAACAATTTAGTTATTATTGGCGCAATCTCAGTTGGAGTTTTGTTGCTCTTTATCGGTCTTTTTGTAATACTCATTATGGCTGTGTTAAAAAATGGAAAGCATGGATCCGAAACTTCGTCTATGACGGCTGGAAGCTTTAGCAACTCAGCAGTGGGATCTGGATTTGGTTCGACAACATCTGGAGAAACATATGCTCCTGCTCATTCTGTTGAGGCTTCCGTTCAAGATGAGAGCGAAGAGAATCATATGAAAGAAAAGAAGTTTTTTGCGTTTATTAATAAAAACAATGTTCATAAGCTTAAACATCTTTTGCAAATAAAAATTGCTTTAAACGAAGCAACTCCACAAACGATTGCTATGACACTTGCCTGTTTGTCCCCGGATATATCAGCAAAGATTCTAGTTGAATATCCACCTAAGATACAGGCAGAAATCGTATCAATACTGGTTAGTCTTGAACAATATGATGAAGAAGCAATCACCAATCTGGAAAAGGAAATCGCAAGCAAGATCAGTACTCTGCTTGGAGGAAAATATACTATTAGAAGCCTTATTGATAGCTTGTCTACAGAGAATAAGAAGATTATTACGAAGACAATCGCCCAGAAATACCCGTCAGTTCTTGATGATATCCGTGATTATATTGTACTGTTTGAAGACATAATTGCACTTGATGAAATGTCTATAAAGAAAATATTCAGTGAACTTGATTCCAACACTATTGCAACTGCTATTTGCCGGTTACCTAAAGCACAGCAAGACGGTATTATCAGGAATACCGCAAAGAGTACGGCAGCAATGATTGAGCAATGGGTTGAACTCAAAGGGAATAATATTTCTTATATGGAGATTGAAGAAGCCCAGAATAAAGTTATTAATTTTTCTAAGAAACTTGAAAGTGAAGGTTTAATTAAGATAGAAAAGATTGATTTTTTAAAAGCTGACGTAACCTGATTATGAATGAAAATTATTTTTATTTTATTACAAAAAAAAATATTCAAAAGTTTGTTTTTTTACTTGATAAAGAACTTGCAAAAAATCCGGGAAGAGATCTTGAGTTATTGACAATTGTTATAGGCTGTTTGCCTGGAGAGCTTGCTGTGGATGTTCTTGAACATTATCCAATGGAAATGCAGGCCGAGATTATGGTTGGACTGGTAAATTACCAGCAGTTTGAAGCGGAAGAAGTGAAACGTGTCGTCGAATTATTTTCCGAAAATATTAAATGTGTGTTGGGTGGAGAGGAATTTACAAAAAAAGTATTTGAGAGACTAGATAACGATGAAAAAATAGCTATTACAAGCTCGATTAGTAAGAGTTATTCTGAGTGTTCTCAAAAGATTTCTCATTTGGTTATTCTATTCGATGATCTGTTTGATATGGAAGCTAAAGATTTTAATATGGTTTTTTCAGGTATAGACGCTAATATTTTAGCCCCGGCAATGGTGAATATGCCGGATGATAAAAAGAAAAAGGTTCTTGCTTCCGTATCTGAAGGTATGGGAATGATGATCAATGAATTTATCGAGTTGCGGGGAGATTCCATAGGCAAGCACGAAATTGAGCAAGCTCAAAAATATATAATCGATTATTCTGCTACCTTTGAGGCAAAAGGGCTGATCAGAATTAAGTGAGCGAAAGTACTGAATAATTCGGCACAAGAAATATCTTATATTTTACGATAGATTAAATTGCAGATAATAATTTAATTTGAATTATTCTAAAAATAGAGTGGGGAAAATGCAGAAATTATTGTTTCTTCTCGTCATAATTACTGTTTTCATGGCAAGAAACACCTGTGCTTATGCTCAGGATGTTGTATATCCTGTGGCGGGTGATCAAGGAACCACCGAATTGAATTACGGAGGGGAATATAGCGGTCTTAATTATACGCTTAAAGAGTTGCCAGCTTCTTGCATCCTGGTTTCGAACCCTGAAGGAGACTATTTCTATAGTACTGCTGTTCAGGGATTTGTTATGGTAATGAACAGGAATTCTAAATGGCTCTGGGCAGTCCATCATCTCAAGATCCCTGATGGTATAAGGAATTATAAAGTTCTTCAACATGATAATTTTCTTTTTGTGATTGGCGGGACCATTGCAAATAACTTCATTAATAAGACTATTTGGAGTGTTTATGTCAAGGACGGACTTGACACGTTGGAGTGGCGGAGGGCAGGGCTTCTCCCCGAAGAGGTTAACACTATTAATGATATATCCAACTTTTATGCTGATGGCGATGATACAGGGATTACCATGAAATTTATCTCTGGTACTGCTGCTACTGTATTCTATGGGAAATTTTCCGGTAATAATATTGTATTTAATAAATAGCTTGTATTTAGAGGTGTATTTAAATAACTATGAAAATGAACTTAACTCGATATAAAAAAACGCTATTCCAGGTATTCTTCTTGCTATTACTGGTAAGTTCGTCACTCTGTGCGCTAGAACGAAATATTGGTGATAATAAGCAGAATGAGTTTGAACAAGGTATTTTTTACAATACCCGCCCATACAATACTGTTGACGGCGAGATAGGTTTGTTCGCACGAGGAAATATTGATCCGTCATGGGTACAGGAATCATCGGATATTATTAAGATACCCCAGCCTTTAACTGGGCATAGAGCTTTTTTTCATAATAAAAGGATGTATGTGGCAGGCGGCAATAATGGAACCGTAACGAATAAAATCTATTTTTGGGGAATAGACACTGATGGTACCCTTACCGGATATCAAGAAACTCAGCAGCTAAATGAACCCTTAGAAAATTTTGCGGTGGTTAATTACAATAGCTATGTTTACACTATTGGCGGTTACAACGGCAGTGCAATAAGCGATATAGTGAATTATGCTAAAATTGACGCAAATGGTGATATAAATTCCTTTCAATCATCTACAAATAAACTTCCTGTTGCATTGCAGGACCATGGAGCAGTTTTTTATAAAGGAAAGATATTTGTTGTAGGTGGATCAACTAATAGTGGGTTTAATTCAAATATTTATGCAACTACAGTAAATGTTACCGGTTCGATACAAAGCTGGCAAACGGTAAAGACTGACAATCGCCTCGGTAATGCATCTATAGGTATTGGTGTGAGTGGTCGCTATATGTACATAGTTGGTGGAATTGACGGTGGTGGTGTGAGCAATCAAGTTCTCAAGTACAATATGGAGACAAATGTTCTTACCGCTATGGCGACTTTACCTCTGGCCCGTGAGAAAGCTTCTTTAGTGATAAATAAAGGTAATATCTATGTTGTTTGTGGAAAAAATAGCACAGATAAGAATTCTGTGTATGTGGCATCCATCGATTCAAATGGAGATATAAATGCCTGGACTACAGCGTCTAATTTTCCTTTAAGCGGAAGTAATTTCGCGTCCATACCTTATGAGAGCGATAATTCTTCATTTATTTATAGTTTCATCTCTAATAATGGGAAACTGGATATATATTATGGAAACATAGAAGGAAATTATATTCTAGATACCTTTACTTCAAATGGTCTTTATAATATGCCGGACCCTTTACGTGACCAATCCGTTGTTTCAACCGGGAACTATCTCTATACGCTTGGCGGATATGGTGATACATACAAGAACAAGATATTGATGACTACAAAGAATATTTCCGATGGGTCTATTATGCCCTGGAAGGAAATTGGAACACTCCCAATACCTATGGATAGTTTTTCTGCAACTATTATTGGGAGCCGAATGTATGTTCTAGGTGGAATCAATGACGCGGGACGTACTTCAAGAAATTACGTCATTACTATAAATGCTTCGACCGGAGAACTAGTTAATACCTGGAATGAAATGGCTCAATTCCCTAATCCATTAGCGAATCATTCTGCGGTCTGTATCAAAGATACATTGTATGTGATTGGTGGAAGTACCAGTACTCAGTCATGTATTTCTCAGGTGTTGGTGGGTACAATAACTTCGACCGGATCTATAAATAGCTGGACTGTTACCAAGAGTCTCGATGCAGTTTCTCGTCATTCTACCGCGGTTCTTGGAGATTATATACTTGTTCTCGGCGGACAAACCGGAGATGGAATTTCAAATAAAGTTCGTTATATTCAATTCGATGCACAGGGTAAATTAAGCGGGGAATGGCAAGTCGATAATACAAGTAAATATCTGCCATATCCTGTGAAGGATTTTTCGTGCGAGGTATATAATAATACCTTATATGTTTTTGGTGGTAATGATGGTGGTGCCGGGCGGGATGGTATTGTATATTTATCGCTTGATGGGGCAGTTCTTGGATCGTGGAAGACCGCCTCAAATAAAATGCCGGGAAGAATATTTGAATATGATACTGCTGTGCTTGGCAGTTATTTGTATGTTATCGGTGGAATGCTGAATTCAACTGTGGTCTCAAGTGTTTATAGAGCTAAATTTGATAGCTCTATTGTCTATAATTCTGAAGGATCGTTTGTTTCACGCGTTATCGATATTGGTTCTGTCGTCTCTGTGAATGCGCTAAACTGGGCTTCACAAGGAAATAATCTCTCGCTATCTTATGATATCGCAGGAGATGATGGATTGTGGGCAGGGTTTTCTCCTTTTATATCCGGTACCCAAATAGCTGGTATTAGTAAGCTGGGGAGGTATTTGCGATATATGGCTGTTGTTACAGCTAATCAAGTAACTGTTAATAGTTTGTTGACAAGCGCACTGTTTAATTATCAAGCTCCATTGGTATCAATTCAGGTTGTCGACACTACTCCTGCTTTGGTTACTCAGAATACCAAATCGGTTGTTGCTTCGTTCAATATTCGTACCGATGCTTCTGATGGTTACTGGACAAAATTAAATTTATGGATATTATCAGGTTATGATCATATTGGCACAATAAATGTGCTAGACAAAGACATGAATGTTCTTGCTACGAAGACAAATGTTGGTCCATATAACGAAATAGTTATTCCAACAATTAATATCAATTCTACTGCAACCAGAAATTATCTTCTTGCCTTCGATATCAAGCCCAGAGCTACAGTCAGCGAGAGTATTCAATACAAAATAGAACCAACGGGTTTTTATTTTAAAGCTCCGGCAATAACAAGCTTTCTGGAATTTACCAGTAGAGCAGATTCTCAGATATCCAGGTATATCCCTGTTTTGCAGGTCCAGTTGCTGTCTCCTGACAGTAAACCAGGCTATGTTGGATTTCCTGGTCCCGCTGGCTGGTTGAACCATATTCATGAGGGAGAATCATTCAGCAATGTTGGAAAAATACTTTTGAGTAATGATTTGAATACTTCTAATATGTCAACCTTGAAGCTGGAATTTAGCGGTACCTCGATTAATCGGGATGTTGATAAAGTGTATCTATATAAAGATAAAGGTAACGGAGTGTATGATTATAACTATGTTATCAACCCGGAGGCAGGAGTCTCACCGGATGAGACGTTAATTGCATCTGCGGATGTTTCCGAAGGCGTGGTGATTCTTGATCTTACGTCCTGTATAGTAACTGTTGATGAACAGATTGCAACATATTTTATAGTTATTGACTGTCCGGATTCTAAAAGAAATTCTACTATTAACATCTCCTGTAATGATTCCAGTTATTTTACTGTCGTCGCTACACCTTCCGGATTAGCTGCTTCGGTTAATGTATCGAATATGCCTTTAAATTCCAGGACCTTTGCGATTACAGCTGTTCTCTCAAAGGTTCAACTAGTTTTTACCGACACTCTCCAAAGCGCGGCTACTCAAGATGCTGAAATTCCGGTTATGAAATTAGAAATGAACGCTTTGCCAAGCTACGCAAAGGTGGCAACAATCTCTATAGATATTCCTTCCGATATCGGATATGTGACCTCGAAGGATATTGAAGAGATATCGATCTGGAAAGAGATAAATACTCTTGATTGGAATAAAGACAAAGATTTAAAGGTCGGAGCTGCTACATTTCCTTTTCCGGCAAATGATAAACGGTATTCTATTTCAGTTCCGGACATGATAGTTGAGAGTGCAACTAATACTTGGTATGTTGTCGTAAAGTTGTCTCCAGCCGCATACCCGGGAAGACTGCTAAAATTTAGTATTCCTGATGACGGGTGGTCATGGGTGCAGGGAGAAGGAGCTTGGGATCAGGTATCTCCATTACCATTAGGAAATATTACAGCACAGAATCTTGTAACTCCTAATCCTACAGATGAGTGTTTTATGCCTGCCAACACGGCGATTCAGTTAATAGCGCCTATCAATGTTACTCAGGACAGAGAGGTTGATCTGTTTAATTTTACTCTTAACACCGGCTCAGGAGCTTTTGTTGTTAATACAATGAACTTTGAAGTTTTTGGTACTCATCCTACCAGTGATATTGATTATTTAACATTAAGTTATGTGAAAAGTAATGGTGTGACAGAAAATATTGCCATCGCAAGTGTTCTCGATAACCAGTACATGAATAACTCAGGGCTTTGTACTATTTCGTTGAGTGAGTTTATGGTAATTAAAGATTCTTTGGTTACGTTTAATGTCAAAGCGAAAATCAATCCCAATGCGAGTGTAAATTCGACATTTAATGTGTCACTCGATACAGAAAGTATTCCCGGCGGTATTATGCTGCGTCCGGCAGATGAGGACAAATTTGACGGGAGAATAAGAGTAACCTCAAATATTTTAACTATTGTAAAACATGATTCAATAGTTTCTGTAGCTCCTATTATTTATCCGTATGCTGTGCCATCTACGAATATTGAAAAAAATAATGAATACCTGTTTCAGTCTTTTAAAATAAAAAACACATCGATTTACAACTCATTCTTTTATGGCCTTCGTATAAGTATTACAGGCAATGAGTCAGAGATTAATGTAGCGACGGCTAATGTTTATAAAAACAATCAATTGATAGGCTCAGCTCCATGTCCTGTTAATAGCTCTGTAACTGTGAATTTTAATTCGGTTCAAGTGCTCGATGAAACCTGGACTAATTATTCTATAAAGTTTGTTATCGATGATAACTCCCGAGATTATACTAATATTGGCAGTAGTATTTCTCAGAATAGTTTCATTCTTGATCCTCAGGCATATTTCAGTGGTAATTTTGGTCTTCTAGGGTCACAAGTCGCTACGATTGACCCTAAACCATCAACATTAAATATTATTGCCTCCAGCATTAACTCCAGATCTCCTCAAGGTTCTAATAATGTTGCAGTCATGCGATTAATTATGGCAATGGATACAGGGGAATCGCACTGGACTACACTAAATATCCATAGTACAGGGGATGCATTTCCAACAAGGAATATTAGCTCAGCTAAAATCTTCAGAGATAGCAATGATGACAATATCTGTTCTCCTGATATAGATGTGTTGCTGTCAAATTCTTATGCATTTGATAATAATGGCATGGTTACCGTAAGTCTTAATGTCCCTGAGCATATTACAACTACCAATAATGGTTATTTTATTCTTTTTGATATCAAAGGTGATGCAACTCCAGGAGTTACGCAAGGAGTAGAGGTAGTCGGGGTTGGGTTACGTGATATTCGGGACAAAGTTTCTGCCAATTATCCGGTAGTTAATCCTTTAAGCGGAGTAGGTATAGATGTAGCAGAAATAATTGTTTCGGTTAAGACAACAGATTTCCTCTCTTTGAATTACCCTTCAGTGTTTTCTCTCAATTCTTCAAATAATGTAATGCTTCGAATAGAAATGGGAGCAAAGCCAAAAGCGTTTGCCTGGGAAAGTTTTCGGGTGAACATAAAAGGGACAGCAACTGGTGATGATATTAAATCAATTAAAATATATAAAGATGAAAAGAACCAGAATAATTTATTCGGTTTTTTTGAGACGGCAAGTGATACCTTAATATCCGAAAAAAATGTGTTAGCTGGTGTGCCGTATGTAGATATAATCAATGTTGATTCTGTATATAGGCAAATTCCTTATGGCTCAACAGTAAACTATTTTGCGGTAATTTCATTCGAAGAAAATGCAACGCCGAATAATACTGTCAGCATTAATATTTCGGGTGTCGAGGTTCTTGCTCCCGGTGCAGTGGTACAGGTTAATGAATGGCAGTCAACGCTGGCGATTATAGATTCTTCGACGGTAAGCATCAAAGTAAATCAATATGAGTCAGGTTCAAACCTTGTATTGCCGAATGAACGTGATGTCGCGCAAGGAGCACATTCCGAATTTTTTAAATTGAAATTAAAGACGGACGTAAGTTACTGTAATTTGCACTCTGTTACAATAAGTATGCAAACTGATGGCGCTGAATATGCTAATTCCGAATATACAAATGTTAATGATATTTTTGCCATCAAAATTGTTAAAGATGGGAATAACCCAGATAATTATTCGGAACTTGAGGATACACAGATAATTGCTACATTTAACCCAACCAGCGGATTAGAGTGGAATATTCCTTTATCTGTACCAGTAATGATTTCGAAAACAGACAGCATCTACTGGATTGTTGCAGCAGTATCTTCGAATGCTACTCCAAGAAGGTACCTGAGCCTAAAAATAACAAGTGCTAACTTTGAACTGGACCGAGCTGCAAAAACGTCTATGCTCCCTTCTACTGTAATAACTCCGACAATGAATGGTAAAATAATAGATCCACCAAGTATCCTTGAGGTTTTTGAATCAGGCAACAAGATTACCGGAACGGTGAAACAGGGAGAAAAAGTTCATGTGCTCTATGCAGGGGTCAGAGTCAACAACCAGTATGAAACTAGTTTAGCTTCGTTGTTAATTAAACTTGACGGAACTATCTTTCCGTCAGATATAAAAGCTATAGAAGTTTATAAGGATGTGATCGGTGACTCGAAAATTTTAGCAAAGACCCCGACTGGAGGAATTGCTGAGCAGTTGCTTGGTATCGCAAGTATTACAGATATTGCTGCTCCAGTTCAAGTAGATTTCACTAATGTCGAGAATGGGCTGATAACAATCACTTCTAATCCAACCTATATACATGTAGTTGCGGTTATCGATAATATCGCGGAGATTAATCATCAATCAATTTTTACGATTACCAATAATTCGTTTATACTGGCTAACGATTCTCTTTTCTCTGATCAGGTTACAAGCAATGCTATCTTAATTCAATCAGATAATTTAGCTATCGAAGCTTCATCGGATACTTTGAACGTTATCTTCAATAATTATCTTACTCAGGAATATATTGTAACGAGTGACTCAAAGCTTAACAAATTAACTGCAATTTCCTTAAGGGCATCATCCAACTCAGTTGTTCTTGAAAAACTGGAGTTGGAAGTTACCGGTAATTATAATTCTAATGATTTTTCTGCCTTTTATCTTTATGAAGATACGAATTTGAATAGCACCTACGATGTTCAGGATGAGCGCATAGCTACCTCAACTATAAATGATAATTCGGTAGAATTTGTATTCCCCGATGAAATGATTCAGGGAACAGAACATGGAATGATTGTGACTGATGTCTTGACCAGGAATTATTTTGTTCTGTTCGATGTTGCTAGACATGCGAGTGCTAATCACTACGTTAAAATCATTAGTTCAAAAGATAATCTGTATCTTTCTCGGACGGATGATCAGGATAAAATTGAAATGGGAAATTTTTCAGCAGCAACGATAAATATTATAGAAGCTACTGATATGTTGACTGTAAGCATAAATGATTATACCTTAAACGAGGATTATGTATTTTATCGTGGAGATCGTTTTGTTCCTATTTCTAAATTAACGCTATCTGCGAATCAGCATGAAACGTATTTTCAAGCTATTCACTTTCAGCTAAATGCCGGTAACGATGTCCCAGGCGAATTTCTTGACCTGAAGCGTTTTGCTGTATATAAAGAGAATTCTGGCAACAACGCTTTTGATTCAGGGAAAGATTATTTTGTTGGAGAGGTCCGGTTTCAAGTAAGCTCTATTGAGAAACAGGAAGCTACGATTACCTTTTCTGCTGCAGAAGTTATTGGTACTCAGCCTGTAGTTTACTATTTTGTAGTTGACCTTGAGAAAGATCTTGCCCCAATTGGAATAACAGGTAATCTAGGGTTTACTATAAGCACAAGCGATTTTAAGGTTTCTTCACCTGATATTGTCAGTTTTTCCGGTGCTTTTTACAATGGGTTTCATTCAATTAATGAGCTTCCAAAGCAATTATACGTGAACGATGTAGGTAGTTTAGCTCCTCATGAGGCAGGGACAGGGACAACCTTTAATATTATGGAGAAGCTTTTGTTAAGCTCTAATCATGAATCCATTACCTTAAACTGGAATTCGCTTATTGTTAGAGTTAACGGAACATTGAAAGATAGCGAAATAACTTCAATTCATATTATTCGTGATAATCCTAATACTGGTAGTATTGGTGTATGCGACCTGGGGGATAGCGAAGTTACTGTAAATACCTATAAAAATGGAAAAATATTTGAGCTTACTTTTGATAATGCAGAAGTAATGACCGGTACCTCCAACTGGTATTTCTTGGCTGTAGATGTACATCCTTCAGCTAATATTGGGAATAAATTTCAATTAAGAGTTGAATCAGCTGATTCCTATGGAGTAGACAATGGCACTATAGTGCGTGTTGATAACGCAGTATTCGAGACGGACTATTCTACAATAAGTATTCCAAGGAATTATGTAACAGTATTTTTCAGTGATGTTGTGAGCAAAAATTTATATCAGGCTGAGGAAAAAGCAATAGGTGCAGTCCTCTCGTTGTCGACTAATGGAAAACAGATAAATTGGGAGTCGATCAAATTAGACAAACTAGGAACACTTGATGAAAGAAAAATTAAACAGATCAATGTTTATAAGGATATAAATAATAATAAACGACTGGATCTGACCGGAGATGTTGTCGATATGAAGATTACGGTTGGTCAGATATATACAATTAATGAAGGATCTGTTCTGATGAATTTTGGTGCCTATAAACAAATTCTAAACAGTACGACCCAAAATTATCTGGTTATCTGCGATTTAGCAGACGACCTAATCCCCGGATCTTCATTAGGATTTTCGATTGCCGGTCCTGACAGCCTGTCTGGAATGTCCGCAGATGAGGAGGTTGTGAATATTAGCGGTAATATTATACAAGCGCCTATACTATCTAAGATACTGACTGTAGAGGCTTCCATGGATACGTTGCTTGTAGTAATGCACGGACTTCAAAACGCTGAGTTTATTCCTGGAAGCAGGAATGTAACCTTGGCGTCGGTGGAAATGGCGACGGACCGTAATTTTGTCGATATCAGCACAATACAGTTTTCTAAGGGCGGAAGTTTGGATTTGAGTAATATCGAATGCATTAAGCTTTATCGGGATGATGGTTCAGGTAATAGCGGACAATTGGTTATTTCATCAAATTCTATCATTTCTGATAAACTAATAGCATCCGTTAATACATCGGTCCAGGGTAGCAGCACTATTATCAATTTGCCATTTGCAGTTAAGGAGCGTATCAGGACGACATCAATTAACTATTTGATTGTTGTTGATATTGCTGAAGTTGACAGATCAAATGAGACTTTTTCTTTATCATTGTCCGCTCCTTCAAGTATTACTCCTGATGAGCCTTCGGATAATGTTACCGGTGAATTCCCATCTGCTTGCGGACCATATTCCCTTGTAAATACGAATGATAAGCTGTATATGTTCCAATATCCTGTTGCGGTAACCCGGAATGTTGCGCAAGAGGCTTCAAATTACGTAATAGAGACCTTTGGGCTAAAAACATCTATTAGGTACGCTTCTATTGCGCAGGAAATAGTATTCAAGAAAACCGGCACTTTAGATAGCCAATATATTAAGAATGTTCAGATATATCGTGATGATAATAGTGATTGCATTTTTAACCCGTCAACAAATACAAAAGTATCAACACAATTGATCAATACCTTTAACGGTAGCGGATGGGCTGTTATACCGATTGAATTGCAATTGCTCCATTCTAGTACTGTTAATTACTTTGTTGTGGTTGATATTGATCCAAACGCGCCTAAGGGACAGACTTTGGGTATTGAAGTACAGAACTCAGACCTCTTTAAGACATTTAATGTTCTTCCTCCGGATACTATTGCTAATGAGACTTTTAATTGGGAGCCTCATCTTATCAACATTGTCCGTTACCAGACGACAACTCAGTTCAGTTTTGCAACTTCAGTAAATCAGAGTATCAGTGTTATTAACGAATTTGAATTGTGTCGTTTATATTTACAAACATTTCATAATACGTCTTCTCTGAAAGGACTTATTTTAAATCTAAATGGTGAAATTAATCCGATCAGTATTTCTAAATTGAACATCTATAAAGAAACTGGCATTGTTGATGGTTTCGATGATACTGATGAACTCTACAATAGTTCCTTTGCTTCCTATGAGAACTATTTGGTTGCTACCGGAAATACTGAAATAACGAGTGATAAAGAATCACTATACTATGTTTTAATTAAGCTCGATGAAAACAATACAACGACTAATACCCTTTTTTCTGTTCAGTTGAGCCCGACTCTCGATGTAATGCTTAATGAAGAAGCAATGATATTTACTACTGCAAATTGTATACTTATTACAGCAAATACATTAGATGAAAGACAGCCTAAACGACCTACAATTAATTTTTCCCCGTTTATCAACAAAACAAACCAATTAAGTTTTTCATTTGAAAGCTTTGCTCTTAATGGAGTAAAAAATGTTAAGTATGCTATCGGAACGATGCCAGGAATAGCAGATATTGTCGACTGGAAAATAATAGATCTTTCGACTCTACATTCTGTTCATGCGAATACCGTTACCGATAATGCGGTTACTTCAAATATTGTAGTTGATAATATAACGTTAATCCCCGGACAAGGATATTATATTGCATTTCAGGTGATGAGCTCGGAAGGATTATGGAGTGAGCTCAGTATCTCTGATAAGATACTGGTCGATCTCTCTCCTCCATCGATACCGGGAAGGCCATTTGCACAGCTTAGTTCTTCTACTGCTAACATAATTATTAGCTGGGGTAGTTCAAATGATTCTGAATCAGGGATTGCGAAATATTATCTGCAGATGAAAAAAGGATCTGCATCGGAATGGCAGCTTATTAATGTCAGCAATCAGACCAGTTATATAGTTGTCCCATCATATAATTTTGACACTTACTATTTTCGAGTGAAAGTAGAGAATAATGCCGGTGATATGAGTGGGTACTCAGAAGAATCCGCAGGTATTACTTATGGGCCTGACAAGCCTTCAGCCCTATTATCTGATGTGATTAATTATCCGAATCCATTTTATCCTGACAAAGAAAAGACTTCTATATCGTATGTCCTGAATGCCCCTGCTGAGGTTGTGATTAAAATATATGATCTGTTTGGAAACCTGGTGAAAGATCTCAGTTTCTCTCCCGGAGGACCTGGAGGGACGGAAGGCTATAATATTATTGAATGGTCAGGAAAAAATATATTTGAGAATGTCGTTGCTAAAGGCGGTTATATTGCAATAATCAGAGCAAAAGCTGATTCAAAAGAAATACAAATAATCAGAAAGATTGGGGTTATTCGCTGATATTATGAACAAAAAAATAATAAGAAACGTATTGATCTATCTAATATTAATAGTTACGGTAACTGTTCAACAGGTTTGTGCTGTCTCGCAAAGTGGCGGGATAGCCGGTCAGATGATGCTGTGGGGAGTCAATGCCCGGGCTATTGGAATGGGAAGGATGTATCTCTCAATAGCTGATGATGCTAGTACTTGTTACTGGAACCCTGCTAACATGAACCTTGTTGATAGGAAATCTATTAGTTCTATGTATTCTTCTCTTCTCGGGTTATCTCAGTATACTTATTTCGGGTTTGTTTATCCAACGATTGGGACCGAGAGCTGGGGAGGCGCATTTATACAATTATCTTCCGGAGAATTCGATAAAAGAGACTCCAATGGCAGTCCTCTGGGTTCGTTTGAAGTTGCACATCGTGCTTTGCTTCTAGCTTATTCACGCCAATTAACTGATTCGCTTTCTTTTGGAACTTCTTTTACTTCGTTATCGAATACCGTAGACAGTATTGGAGATTCAGCAATATTGTGTGACATTGCTACATATTATAGGCTGCAAAATATTAGGATGTCCGGCGCAGTTAAAAATATTATTTCATATTCTTTAGGTTCTCTTAGTAAAGATAACTATCCTTTAATTATTAAATTGGGAATGTCTGTTTATACACTTGATGATTCATTACTTATTGGGATTGATATGAACAGGATAGAGAATAGTTCGGCGATTGAATGGGCTATTGGTGGTGAGTACAAGTTATTGGAAAGATTTTTTTTAAGAGCTGGATTTAATAGCGGCGATCTTTATGGCGGAATCGGGGTTGGGTATAGCGATGTTAAAGTCGATCTTGCTCTGCACATGAGCGAAGTTGCCAATTCGTATTTTTTCTCGATTAATTATGCTTTTGGCGATTCGCGAATTGTAGAGAGAGAGAATGTGATCAGTGCAAATATTTCTAAAATGGAATCGAAAATTGCTGATGCAAAGTATCACGAAGCAGGTGTAGCAGGAGATTATATACTATCCCTTGATGCAGGTAATAATGCAGTTCGCAATAAGGTCAGACGACTTAAGAAAGTAACCGATATTGTAGATATAAACGCGAAGTCTCAAGAATATTCATCTGATAAAGTTCGCGAACTAATTACTTATGCAGTAAAAGAGTATTTGGTAGAAGATGAAACTAAAGCTGTTAATAAACTTCAATACGTTTTGTTCCTGCAACCGGAGCATAATTCGATTGCAAAAGACCTGCTTGCTTATCTATTGAATACGACGGATGAAAATAAACTAGCCGGGTCAGATATTGTTGGCGAAAAAATGAAGGAATCTTTAGTTAACTTCTATGGCAGTAAATATGATGAAGTTATTAAAAACTGTGACGAAGTTATTCAGTTAGACCAGAATAACATTGATGCTTATTTACGAAAGGGTTCAGCTTATTTCATGATTCTGCAAGAAGAGAAAGCTATTGAATCCTGGCAAAAGGTATTAGAGATCAACCCTAACATGAAAGAAGAAATTGAGAAAATTATCCAAAATCTCAAGAAAACTCGGGCTACTCTTAGCTCTGATGATGATAGCGGTAACGATAATAATCAAGAAACTGATAATTCCGAGACAACGATAAAGGGAATATCTATCGGAACGTTTAAGGATGAGCGAAGTGCTGCAAAAAGAGTTAGAGAATTAGAAAAAAATAATATCCCGGTGGAAATTAGCAAGAACAATGGGATGTATAGAGTATATGTTAATGGTAAAGGGAAAACGTTCGAAGAACTTAAAAGTATTTTTGAAGAACTGGTTAATCGGAATTATAAGGCATATTGGATGAAATGATATATTAGCAATTATTCAAATAAGTTGAGCTCATAAAAATAAACTTATTAAATATGATAACAATAAGATTAGGCAATAATGACCAAAATAAAACCGATACTATTATTTCTGATACTGCTTCTTATCCAAGGGATTGCATATTCGATGCCACCCCAATCCCCCAATATTGAGTTCATTAATGGTTCTTCTCAGCTCAGCGAGATCTATACGACAGAGACTCAATTAACTATAACCGGCAGTACGCAGATCAATACCTTGGTGCAATTGTGGAATGTCAATGAAGCCGGAACGCTGGTAAAGCTATCCGATGTGGATATTCAGCCGAACGCTGATAACAAATATGTATTTACAAAGACGTTTAATGAAGGTCATTATCGATTCAAGTCACGTGCCTGGACTACATCAGATGCACCAACTCCGCAATATTCTGCATTTGGTTCTGAGCGACCAATTTGTGTTGATCGAACACCGCCGGTATTGTCCCCAATGGTACTTACCAGGTGGATAGGAAACGCATACTGGGTTGCTTCGTCGCAGTTGCTTAATATCGTTGCTTTGGCAAAAGATGATAACGGTGATAGAGATACTGATTATTATGATGGCAGTGCCTTTGGATCCAGTCCTACTGTTACCGTGTATGAACTCTATGACTATGGGAGCGGGATTGCCGCTGATAGTACTGCTCCTGCAAATGGATGGGGAGATGCAGCCGGTCCAATTAAAATGAACAATATCACTTATACATTTAATGGGACTACCTCATATATTTATTTGCAAGGATGGCAGGGAAAATTGTCCCCTGGTCATTTTTACGAGGCAAGGTTCCAGATCATGGACCGAAGCGGGAACCTTAGTCGGCTTGATCCCAATTCGTCAAATGCAGTGGGTGTAAAAAGGTTTAAGTATGATGGTGTTGAACCACCTCTGATCAATCGAGCGCATATTTATATTTATGACCCGAAACATCTCTCTCCAACAACTAATCCTGGCGCATACGGATGTACAGAGCCTACAAATAATAAGATTGTTGATTCAGCCAAGAGTATGGAGATAACCGGTGAGTTCGGGACGCCGTCAGACATACTTGTGGGATATGTTAAGTATTACCGGGATATGATAATCCAGACGAATCCGACGCGATTGGTACTGAAATTCAACCCGGAACTAGTTCAGAGCGACCAGGACCTGGAACTCATTACTGAGTATCTCAATTCGTGGAGCTACGTAATCCCCTCTAGGGCAGGCGGCGGGTACTGGCGATATTTTCAGCAGTATAATGATTCGAAGGTTTTTCCTGTAGGAACGGGAAATGCTACTAATTTAGATAACTGGTTAAAAAAAGGACCGGATGGATGGATGGCCGGTACAGTTTGGCTGAGGCCCCAGGGATATCGATGCAATCAGTGGTTTTATACTTATGATAAGTCACGGAATGGAAGGGGGATCTACGATATCTCTTATATCTGCACTTCCGGTCCCCCTCAAACTCCGTATATTAATAATAGCGGTCAGCAGCTGCCTGGAGACGTAAGCTGGACCTATAAGGCAGATCCGGTTATATCGCAGAGTAAGTTCGACAGCATGTTTGACAAAGTGAATAATCCGTTGAAAATCCCGCCTGATTGGCTAGTGAATGAAGGTGAGGATGTCCGCAAGCCCACAAAGTACACAGGCGTAGAAGAAAAGTCCGGTGATCCTCAGACTATTAAGCTATGGTTCGAAGACCAGATTGATAGGAATGCAAGTCCACACCCTTTTCCATACTATACCATACCATCGAGCAATCAATTTGAGCAGAAGCCTACATGGACAGTCTCTAACACTAACCTGCCCCCAGTTCGATATAACCAAAATCGAAGAACTACACTTTACCGGGTTGCTTCGAATCCACAGTTCGGTGAGGGTCCGTATGATTACAATTACATAGCATGGTGTGACAACACTAATCCTGTCTACACAAATGCTTTAGCAGAGCTTCCACCTGGTGTTCAACCGTGGTTTAATGCTGGCTCGCTTGTCAGTCAAAATGTGTTGAATATTATTGGCTATGCGACTGAATCACCTTATGATGTTGAATATCCTTTTTATGGACTTGATTTTAGCTCTACTGGCAGTAAGGCACGATTATTTAAAGGAAGTGACCTTAACAATCCTATCCCTTTAGGTAATGATCAAATAACCTGGACCGACTTTGGTGACGGTAATAATAAAGTTATAATGGGATTAAAGGATACATTGTCCACGATTAAGAATACGAATGACAGGTACTTTCTGGACCTCTATCTACAAGATGTTTATTTAAATAATAATAGTCTAGTCCATGCGCCGCAGGCTGTACGACAGTTGCCGGTGTTTTTGATTGATAACAAGCCTCCTGGGCTGGATGCTATTGAACCGGCTAGCGGGACAACGGTCAATAGCCTGGATCTTTTCAGTGCCAAATTTCTTGATCCCGTACTTGACGACGGTACTTCCGGGGCAGGATCGAAAATATCGACTGTCAAGCAGGACAATTATTGCCAGTTAGAAATATATAAGGTATTAGCTTATGAGAAACCGTCAGGAAATAATCTGACATTCCTGCCAGTGCTGCCAAATAGTTTTGTCGACATAACAGAAAGCTTAGCTACTCAAAGTGTTTTTGTTAATCATGCCGGGAAAAAAATCACTCCCGGTACTATTCTGGAAATATGGGACAAGGACGGACAGGTTGTCGCTAATCAGGCTAGGCTTGTTATAAACGAGTTCGGAGTAGGAAATGTTATTGTTACGGTTAATGAAAGTTCTGGGTTACTGCTTGACCAGAAATATTACATTATTTATCCGGTACCAACGTATTATGAAACATGGGGTAACTCCACTTTATTATCCATACCTTATGATCCTGTAAGAACAATTGGTACCTACAAACTAAAAGTTAGGGCTATAGATAATGCAGAAAATCGATTAGACCAGATATTGGATTATGAGATTAAATATGATCCGCCGTTCGGGCTTTTTCCTTTAAATAGGACTCCTTATAAAAATGTAACTGCAAATGGCGAGGCTTTTTATACATTTACCGGCGGCCCGATCAAGACTAAATCAGGTAAATTTGTAAAAAAAGGAACAATGGTGCATGTTGCTACTGACTTCGGGTTTATCAGTGAAGATCAGGATGAATCTCCGTCGTTGCCAGGTATACAGATATATACAAAGGATGATAGTGGAAATTTTACTTTTAAATTGAGAAGTAATGCTACAGGTACTGCTAATGCAGTCCGCGCGTGGAGCGGCGGAGTGGATGGAGCTTCGGATGGAGCATATACCAGAATTGGGTTTGATAATTATCGATGTAATTTTATCCCTGATGTTATTAATCGGGTGATTATGGTTATGCCGGGCCAAACAATGAATACATCGTCAATGCAAGTTGTAGGGCAGGCCTCTGTGCAAAAAGCCGGCATACCCTTCAATATCAAGGTATACGCTTTTGATGCCTACGCTCATCTTCTCAAGGACCTCGCTGACCAGATCAAACTATACTCAAATGATCCATTCTCTGTTGTTAATAATAATCCTACCGCGGCCATAATGGTGACCTGCAATAATGATGGGGCTTACACTTTTCAAGTCTATGAAAGTATAGCTCGAGACAAAACCTATTTTGTAACTGATTTAACGCATTCAAACATTGAGGTTGCAGGTTCATTGGCAATTACCTGTAATGTACCAGCTAAATTACTTACATTACTTCCCGATCAGGTTCCTAGTGCAAGTATGCCTGGTGGCAGGGTGGAGAACCAGCTATCCAGGAATATGAACACGGATATGGAGATTAGGGTGAATATTACTGATGCTTATTTCAATAGAGTTGATTCCGCTACCGCGACTGTACGTTGTGTTGGTAATTTACTTACGGCAATAAGTCCGGCGAGCCAGATATCGTTGAGTGACCGTCGGTCATTTATTATCAAGGAATTTATTCCGGGAGATGGGAAAACTATCAGAATTGAAGATGTGGCTGGGGTTTTGAGCCCTTCATATACATCTCCCTACAATATCAATGCCGGTCCGGCGACTCAATTACAGGTCTTAATTCCTGATCAGCGTAATGTTTTGCTGACAGGGACTACCGGAAATGTTCCCGTGCATATAGCTGGGACGTCTTTTATTGTAACCATAAATGCAGTTGATCAGTTTTATAATATTGATAGATCAACGAGCAACATAATCCAATTGGCATCATGGGACCCGGAAAGCAAGGTATCGATCAATCCTTCTCAACGGATGATGATAAGCGGCGTATGTACTTTCCAGATTACCGAATATGTCGCCACGGAGGATACCCGGTTAAAAGCAGCACTTATAGCTGACGAAGAGCATTGGTTGTCAGATGTAGAAAGCAATACTTATAATGTGCTTGTTAAAGATCCTTATAAGCTGATGATACTACTTCCGGGAGAAGAGTTGGACCCCGGATTCGGTACCTCTAAAAAGGGAAAAGCAAATCAACCGATTAAAGATAGACCGTTTACTGTAACAGTCTATGCAGTTGATACATATACTAATAGAGTTTATTCAGAAGATATTGTTAGATTTGTCAACCTGGAACAGAATTATACTACAGTTAATCATACCGAGAAGCAGATGGTGAATGGAATGGTTACTTTTTCCGTTACCGAGATACAAATAAAGGAACATGGACTGGCAGTTACCTGTAATACACTTATTGGCGATCAATCTGTGGTATATAAAGCACGTAACTCTAATGATCCGTGTGCAGTTGAACTCATACTGCCCCCTCAAGCCATTTATGTCGGTACAGCTTTTACGGTTACGGTAAATGTTCTGGACCCTTCAAATAATGTAAGAGCATATACAGAGGATGTTCCGGGCTTGATCCTTGCCAGTTCGATCCCAGCAAACGCCTATGCTATAAATCCGCTGGACCCGGAGTTTATTAACGGAGTGGCAACTTTTTCGGTAACTTTTTACAAAGCCGGCACCTATACTTTACGAGCCGTTACTAAAGAAGGATTGCTTGATTCTGATACAGAGATAAAGCAGATATTGCCCGGCGGTTTGAATAGGATATTACTAGAGATGGAAGGGCAGACATTTTCACCCTTCGTTGGTATGTCCGGGATTCCCCGCGAGCAGATGGCATCGAAACCATTTAGTTTTAATGTTTATGCGGTAGACCAGTATTCTAACTTGATCAATAGCAATATAACCGTAGGTCTTTCACTTAGTGATATATATGCAGCTTATCCTTCCACTGTTTTAGTTAATCAGGGAAAATCGACAGTTATCGTAACTTGTAATACCCAAAGCAATCTGACATGGATCCGGGCGACTGCTAATAATGTTTCTGCGGTTACTGTTAACGTCAAGGTAGCAGTTGGTGATATTTATCAATTGCAACTGCTTATGCCAGGCAGATACTCCATCCCCGGAAGCGGATCAGAGATTGTCGGAGTAACTGAGAATGTTACTGCGGGTTATCCATTTGTAGTAACTGTTAACGCCGTAGATATAAGAAATAATATTTTAAATATTGATAACGAAGTAGAGGTCTATGGGACTAATTCCTGCATTCAATTTGTTAATGCCAGAAAATCCTTGAAGGCTGGAACCGCAACTTTTTCTGTTACAGAGTATGTTTCTACATCAAATGCATCAAGCATATTTACGATGAGAACTTTCGAAAAAACTTTAACTTCTAATACCGTATACGATGTATTAGTAGGAACTCCTAACAGACTTCAGGTCTTGCTGCCACTTGAAGTGAACGTTCCGGGTACGGAATATCCTGATGGAAAAAGAAAGCCTGTAATTCCGTACACTCCTACTGCGGGTGTATCATATGCTCTATCAGTGCTTGTTGTCGATAATTATTACAATGTTGTGACAGCTCAAAACACTGAGAAACTTGAGCTGACAGCAAATTACGGTATCAGGACTATTGATCCGGACCAATATACGATTAATGGGACTGCTTATTTTACAGTTAAAGAATATCAGTCCGGCAAAATAATTTATACTGCAAAGCAGACTATAATCAATAAGTCCCTTGAAGCAACTACATCGATTACGGTGCAGCCAGATGCCATAAAAGATCTTCAGATAATCTACCCTGGAGAAGTGCATACTCCTGGAGATAATTACTGGACGAATGCACCTGCTAAAGGGAAGGCTGGATTGCCGATTCAGCAAAAAGCAGGAGAGCCATTTACCGTTACGGTCAACCTTACGGATCAATTTTATAATCTTATTCCAACCATGAATAAAACTGTTCAGATCGATCGTTTATCTTCTTATGAGGTTGATGATACAAACAAATTATTTGTTGGTGGTGTTGCTACTTTTTCGATAACACCAGTAAAAGCAACTACTAATAATGCTAAGTTGAAGGTCAAATCAGTAACAGAAAAGAATTGGCTGTCCAATAAATCTTATTTGATCAATGAAGGAGACCCCGGAGTAGAAGTTGACCATGGAGTTCCGTTTGTTATGCTGACAACAGGTAATGTTCTTGTTACTGCGAACGGGTTTAACGTCAGCACGGTAACGGTAACGATAGCAGATAAATATATTAATTATGCTCCCCCGATTTACAATTATGTTGATGATCAGCGTATTACGATCAAGCTGCATCCTGACTATAGCTATCGATTGGCAAGTGACGTTATTGTTACCGTAAATGCAATAACTTCGAAAAATGGGGAATCGTATTTTACTATATCCTCTACAAAAGCCGGTGAGGGAAAATATATAGTTGAATCAATTGATCCGTCGAGCAATACTAAGCTAAACCAGGAATATACTATTCATTTTGTTGGTGATTCCTCAAATTTTTCTACAACTCTATCGTATATCACTGAATCGCTAGTTAAGGTATGGGCAAACAGTCCTGATGCCCATTCGATACGTGTGTTTTGTAAAGATATTTTTGGTAATACACTGGAAGGGCAGAAAATACTACTTGCTTCTTCCAGAGCGTCTGACAATATTGTTATAGTTAATGATGTAACAAATGACTCAGGGTACGCTACGTTTAAGGTATTTTCCTCTTTGCCCGGAACTTCGAATATTCGTGCCCGTAATCTTGTTTCCGGTGATTGGTTGACCCCAAGCATTAACCTGGGCTTCGCGGTTGATTATGATCACCCGAGTTCAAGAAATTCGATTATCCAGATTATTCCAAAGGTAAGAGAAGTCGGTGAACTAATTAGAGTAGAAGCGACAATTTATGATCGATGGGGAAACCTGATTACCGGCAATTCGTTAAGTATAGAAACCAATAGAGGTAGTATCGATAATATTTATAATCGAAATAATTTGCCAGGTAAAATTAGCGGGCAGGATTATGCTTTTTTTGAAATGCGGTCATTTGCAACCGGTTCAGGCAATGTGTTTGTGAAATATTCAAAAACAGGTGAGCTGTTAAGTATTCCTGGAAACGATTTTAGGTACTTACCTGCTTCTTTAACACTCAGTAAGTGTTATTTTATGATTACTCCAAACATAATCGGAGGGGATGGAGAATCTGTTGCGACAGTTTCTGTTTTTGCCGGGGATAGTTTTGGCAATCCTGTGTATGGTGTCAGTGTAAATATAGTTAGCAGTAGACCTTCGCTTGACAGTATTATCACTTTGAATGCAAATACGGATATAAAAGGGTTCGGATATTTTACGGTTTCCTCAATTGGTTTAGGGGTAAGCACTCTTTCAGCTACTGTCCGTGATTCGTTGCTTTCTCAAACGCAACAGATGACAGTAATAAAAGGAAAAATTATACCCGATAATTGTATAATTGCTATCACAAAAAACATTGCTCTGGCAAATAATAACGATTATATCCATATAAATCTATTGCTACATGACAGGATGAACAATTCTTTGGATGGTATTACGATAAATGCCTATGCCTCCCGGGGACCTGATTTTATTACTCCAAATACTATTATTTCCGATAGTAATGGGATTGTCAGTTTTAAGGTTTTTTCTACAAAAATTGGCAATAGCACGATTAATATCAGAGAATCTCAAACAGGTATTGCCATTACTGATAATTTGACTGTCTCTTTTGTTGTAGATAAGTCATTGGTTAGTTCTTTTAATTCAATTGTATCAATTACTCCGAACTCTATTATTGCAGATAATTTTCAGGTATCTAAGATTACCGTTAAGCTGAATGATATTTATAATAATCCTATCGATAGCTCTTCAGTAAGGCTTTCAGCCAAGGGAGTAACTCTATCTATTGTGCCTTCAGTGAATAGTACAACTGCCAATGGTGAAGTGGATTTTTATGTGAAAGGAATTATTGCAGGTGATACAGTCATAACCGCATATGTTCCTACATATACGGTAACGATCAATCAAACTGCAGCACTCCGATTGATTCCGGACCGCTTACATATATCCCCAACATTATCTACTATGCAGATTATTTCTTCTATACCTGGGCAGCCATATATAGAATCTTATGCAAATGGTAAAAGTTTGACCTCCCTGCGGGTAACAATAAGGGACTTATACGGAAATCTCGTTAACGACAAAGTACTAACAGCTAATTCAACCCGGGGTGATTTTGATCAGATAAAAGCTATAAACGCGAGTAATATTACCGGTTATGATATGGTTCATAATGGCGAAGGCGTATTCTACATTTCCTCTATTAGACTAGGTAGTCCTATTATCCAGTGCGTTGATCCGGAAACACAGGTTACTTTGAATCAGAAAGTAGAGCTTAATTTTGCGGCAGATAGATATGATCCAAGTCCAGAGGCCTCAACTCTGATTATTAGTCCAAACCTCGTTATAGCAAATGGTGACCAAAAAGCTATTGTTACGCTCTATTTGCGAGACAACCTCAGCAATCTTATCTCCGGTAATGAGATTACTCTGCAATCCGACCGGTTAAATAAAGATTTTATTTTACCGCTAAGGGCAACTACCAACGCACAAGGAATTGTTACATTTTCGGTATCTTCAACCGAATACGGAGATGTGTTTTTGAGCTGTATGGATAATATTGCAAAGCGTACACTCTATGATAAAGCAAAGCTAACTTTCAAAGCGGAACCAATCCCGTCTACTATAAATTCCGAAGTAAAAGCAAATTATGGTGATGTCTATGTATTTAGTGTGGGTAAAAAGAATGAAACCTATGTTAACGTATCCGTGAAAGATAGGTTCCATAATCCATTAATTAACGATCTTATTATTGCAACTTCAAATAGAATGGACGACGTACTAATCCCAACTTCAACTGTTACAGACTCCTTTGGCAGGGCGAGATTCCTTTTGCGATCGCGTTATGCCGGAACGAGTTATATAACGGCCATGCATAACCCGACAGGGATTGAAATTGGAAAAACTACCGTGGAGTTTTCCAATCCTGCGATTACTGCGAGTATGCAGTTATTAGACAAAGATGGTGTGGCGGCGCAAAGATTCGTTCTTGGTAAAGACAAAATATTCATAGAAATTTCTGATGCTAATAGGAATGTTGACAGTTTTTTAATGGATACAGTTTCAGTTAATATCATCAATCTTGCCCTCCCGGATACGGAAAATGTTATGTTGCAGGAGACTGGCGTTGATACCGGAGTTTTTAATAATATAGGGATAGGCGTTTCAACTAATTTTGTAACTGGATTTCCGGTATTATCGAATAATATTCTTGAAGGGACATATAAAAATGAATTTAAAGTGGTATATAAAGACCTCTATTATTTAGATGATATTGTTGAAAAATATGCCTTGTTGGACATCGAACGTATGGGTTTTATCGGTACTCATATTGCATACCTTAATCAGAATAAGGATAAGGCTGTTATCCGTTATATGTTGGATGAATACAGTGATATTGAAATCTGGATTTATAATCTGCGAGGAGAAGTTATTTGGCGTGAGCAATTTTTTGCAAGCAATGAAGGTGCTTTAAAAAGTGACCAAAATATTGTTTTGTGGAATTTGAGGGATATGTATAACAAAGAAGTCCCGAATGGCGTTTATTTGTACCGGATACTTCAGAAGAATAGTGGAATGCCTAAAATGAAGTATACTGGGAAATTGTTGGTCGTAAGGTAGGTTCGGATTAAGTTTCTGTATGTTTGTTTTTAATATAAAAGAGGCTAATATGTATTGTATCTATACAATTACTATTATTATATTTTTAATGATAACTCCAATTAATGCGGACATAAGTCCTGATGCCATGGGACTTCCGGCCCGTTATCAAGCTATGGGACTGTCGCCTGTAGCATATCAGGGGGACATAAATAATTTGTTTTATAATCCTGCCGGTATTAACCATTATTCTTCCTGTCAGGCATTATCCGTCTATAGTAGATTAATATCCGAAATTGATTATAGGATACTTGGGTTTTCTTTCCCATTGTGGGGCAGCACTCTTGGTTTCGGAATCAATTCGATATCCGTCGGGCAAGTACCGTATGCGACTTCCTTTGATCCCGTAAACGGAAACCCTGTTTTGGCCCAAAAAGATTATTCTAACAATCTTTACCAGGTTTCTATCTCTCATTCTTTTGGTAGTGTTTGGGATCAGGGACTGCCGTTAACTCTCGGATGCTCCCTGAAATATTTTCAACAGGGTATTCTTGGTGTCGCCCCTCTATCAGGCTCAGGTATTGGAATCGATCTTGGGATGATCTATGAATTGCGTAAAAATCTGGCATTGGCTTTTGTTCTCAAAAATCCTTACGCTAAGGTATCCTGGCAAACAGGAAGAAAAGAGTCGCTTGATAGGTCGTTGCTTGCCGGGTTTACTTCGGATTGGTTCAATGCTGATATGAATGTAGCAGGTAACGTTGAATACAATCTGACAAACGCTTCTTATTATTTGATGGGCGGTGCTGAATATACCTATAAAGATACATTTACTTTCAGGGCGGGTTATAAAGACAGGCCTTATGCAAGTATTAATAACAAGCCGGAAAAGTCCGGTACGTTATCTTTTGGAGCAGGAATAAAGATTGGTGATTTTAACCTGGATTATGCCTATGTTCCTTATTATCTGATACCTGAGGATACTTCTCATTATCTATCAATTTCATTTGTTCCATTCCAAACTAAACAAGAGGTTTTTGTAATTAATTTGCCTACTGATAATCAGGTTGTTTATGATCCCTTCATTTTAATAGAAGGAGTGGCAAATCTGAATATTAATAATCTAACAATCAATAATGCAAGAGTTACTGTTGAAGATGACGTATTTGTCGTTCCGGTAATGCTCAATTATGGAGAGAACAAAATTATCGTAGATGCTGGTGCCAAACGAGGTGAAAATCATCATTATGAGAGAAAAGTTCTGAGATTGAGGCAGTTCAACGATATCCCCGATGATTACAAAGGCCGTATAGCTTTTGATGTCATGTATGCCTATGATATTGTACAAGGTAATGAGCAAGGAAATTTTTTTCCTCAAGAGAATATTGACCGGTCGAGTTTTACGGCTTCGGTTATGAAGTTAAAAGGGCAGGTCACTAAAGTATATTTTGATAAAAAACGCAAAGAAGACCACTCGTTCAAGCAAGTGAGTGATTTGCTCGACTTTGATAATCGGGATTGGGCTGGAGAATATCTTACACAGGCAAAAAAAGAGGATATTATTGTCGGCTATCCGGATATGACGTTACGTCAGAAGAGTTATATTTCTCGTGCTGAAGCTATGACAATAATTGCCAGAGTTGAACGTTTGTCAGACAAAAAATCAAGGAAAAAGGTTGTTACGGATGTTAACAATGAGGTGGTATGGGTTGATAGGGATAATTGGTCGTATCCTTATGTAAACACACTTAAACAGGCGAAATTCCTTGATTATATAGACAACGGCAAGCAATTTATGATTGATTATATATTTACGCCTGAAGAAAAAGAACAGTTTGTTGCTTACGTTAGTGAGAAATCCATGTCGGTTTCCGTATCTAATAATACTGAAGCAAGTGATACGAGTACAATCAATATTCCACTAATAAATGCGCCCCCGGTTAAAGGCTTGATGCCAATAAATGAGGTGTACGCTTTTCTCGAGACGCCTGAAGGTAGGAATATTTACTACAGTTTTCTCAGAGAAAGTGAATTTATAAAGAAACCAATCAAGAAGTTTGAGCTTATCGAAATGCTTTCAAAAACTTCGCTATTTCAGTCATTTTTAACCAACATCGGTATTTCAATGTTACCTCAAAAGAAATGATGTCCACATGCCGCCATTATCTATTAATTCATCTGTTATAACCTAAAATGGTACATAATTGTGTTTTGCTTTTTTTAAAAAGTACAATTATGTTGGGTTTTTATTTGCGGACGACGAGTGAATTCGTTATAAAAAGTCTTGGCATAAAAAATGCATTTTGCGATTGGGGAGTATCCAATAATCCTTCTATCGATTTAGCAGTTTGTCGATGATGGATAAATGGAAGGAGGGGTTGGGCTGTTTCCGGTGAAAATGATGTAAAATAGACGTTGTAAAACGTTAGAAAAGTCAGAAAATGCGAAATATAATAACTTTAAAAATGAAAAATACAAGAATAATGCAAAAAATGCTTTGACAATGAATGTTGTGGTCTTATATAATGTAAGACGTTTTTGTGTGATAGTTTTTTATTACAAGAAGGGAGAAATTAATATGGTAATGGCTTCTAGTATTTTTGGAGAATTAACGTTTAGTAAAGGGGTAATGAAAGCGAAGCTCAATAAGTCTTCATTTGAAAAACTTTTAGCTTCTATTGAAAATGGGGACCAGCTTGATGAAGCGATAGCAGCTGATGTCGCTCATGCGATGAAAGAATGGGCGATGGATAATGGGGCAACTCACTTCACTCATTGGTTTCAGCCAAGAAGAGGCGGTACTGCTGAGAAACATGATGCTTTTATCAGTTATGGCGATGATGGAGAGATGATCGAAAGATTTTCTGCAAAGCAGCTGATTCAATCTGAACCGGATGCATCTTCCTTTCCTTCTGGCGGGATGAGATCTACTTTCGAAGCACGAGGTTATACTGCGTGGGATCCTACTTCTCCGGCATTTTTAATTGAAGCAGAAGATACCAGAACGCTTGTTATCCCTTCTGTTTTTCTATCCTGGACTGGGGATGTTCTCGATATTAAGACCCCGATGCTCCGTTCAATGAGAGCACTTAATGATTCTGCAATAAAATTACAAAAATTATTAGGCAACAGAGTCGCAAAGAGAATCAAGGTATATGCCGGACCTGAACAAGAATACTTTTTAATATCAAAAGATCTTTATGAAACAAGACCTGATATCCAAGTGTGTAACAGAACTCTGTTTGGTGCAGCTCCTGCAAAAGGCCAGCAAATGGAAGATCATTATTTCGGATACATTAATGGGAAAGTAATCAGATTCATGGAAGAACTGGATATCGAGTTATATAGGAGAGGGATTCCAGCAAAAACCAGACATAACGAAGTTGCTCCTAACCAATTCGAAATAGCTCCTCTTTATGAAGAAGCTAACTTGTCAATTGATCATAACTTGCAACTTATGGACATCATGAAAACTGTTGGCGACAGGCATGATATGGTTGCAATCCTTTCTGAAAAACCTTTTGCCGGCGTAAACGGATCAGGAAAGCATCTTAACTGGTCGCTTGGCGATAACTCAGGTTCCAATTACCTGGAGCCATCACGTTCGCCATTAAAAAATATTAGCTTTTTGATGACACTAGGCGCTATATTCCTTGGTGTTGATAAGTTCGGCGGAATATTGAGAGCTTCCGTTGCAGATGCTGGAAATGATCATCGATTAGGTGCAAACGAAGCTCCTCCTGCAATAATGTCGGTTTATCTTGGCGAATATCTTGATGGCCTATTAAACGAGATCGAAGGTATTAGCAAGCTAACAGAACAAAAAATGGCTCATATTAATCTTGGTATCCAGAACCTTCCTAAAGTTGCTAAAGATACTTCAGATCGTAATAGAACATCTCCAATTGCTTTTACCGGAAACAAGTTTGAATTCAGAGCTGTGGGCTCTTCACATAACTGTGCTGAAGCTGCAACGATATTTAATCTGATGGTAGCCTATGGATATGAGGTAATGACTGATAAGCTTCTGCTAATGAAAGGTGATGTCAAAGAAAATGCCATTATGGTATTAAAAGATGTTTTAAAGAAAACGAAGCATGTTCGTTTCGAAGGTAATAACTACTCTGATGAGTGGCAAAAAGAAGCTGCAAAAAGAGGCCTTCCAAATGAGAAGAATACACCTGCAGCTCTTGCGCATTATCTCAAACCGGAAGCAATTAAATTATATGAGAAATATAATATTCTTTCAGAGCGGGAACTCCATTCTAAAGTTGAAATCAAGCTTGAGAACTATATTAAGATCAAAGAGATTGAATTCAAGACAGCTATTAATATCGCAAATACACTTGTGTTGCCTGCGATAGCCAAGCACATTTCTGTTATCGGTAAAGCAGCTGCAGCTACGCTTTCTGCCGGTATTAAATCTCCTGCTCTCTTGGGCGACCTTGAGAAATCTGATAAGCTTTATGCCGATGTTAAGACCGGAATCGCCGGATTAGAGAAATCTCTTAATTCCTGTGAAGCGGAATCTGACATTTTTAAACGTGCTAATTTGTTTGCTACAAAGGGTGTTGAATCGCTTGAAACCTTAAGAACGGCAGTAGATTCATCTGAGTTGATTGTAGCTGATGAATTCTGGCCGATGGCAAAATATCAGGAGTTATTAAATAGCCTATAGATTTTTGAACTTTATTATCTTCAGAAAATGGAGCACCCATATGAGTGCTCCATTTTCGTTTTTAAGTGAGCCAATTCAGGAAATTCGAAGTGTAAAACTGGGAGTAGTCCCGATTTTTTTATTTATTATGGTCTGTTAATATTAGATATGTAAGTTAAAAGAAATTATTATATAATATATTGTGATGATACTGGTGTGATGTTTTTTTCTAAGAGATGCATCGGTTGGAATTGGGTATTGATAGGATTGGGTATTGGCCTTATTTGCTGGGCCGGCAATATCTTTATATTGGTTCAATATAGTCAGTAATGACTACAATGTAATAATGACTTAATTTAAGATGGTGTTGGCCTGGTGTATAAGCTTTCTGTTTAATTAACCCCGAGTAAATTATGCCTGATAATAATGATTGGAATCGATTAATATGTCGATTCTTATGTGTCTTTGTTTTGTCTTATTAATCTGTTGTTGATTTAATCACATTGTCTTGCCTGCGGTATGCTCTTACAATCGCAAGGCAAACATATCAACATCTATGTATTAATTGCTTATTGTTCTATAATATAGCTATGATTTAAAATAAATGCTCAAATTTGTAAAGCATAATTTATTTTGTTTATGCAGAGAATGCTCGTTAATATATAAACATCTGCATTGAGTGGAGGATATGAATGAAGATAAAGATCCTTATGGTTGATGATCATAAGATAATGAGAGAAGGTCTTCGTGCGCTGCTCGAAAAAGAGTCGGAAATGGAAGTCATCTCCGAGGCAGAAAATGGCAGAAGTGCTGTTGATCTGGCAGCTAAACTGAAACCTAACCTCGTAATTATGGACGCTTCCATGGCTGATTTGAATGGAATAGAGGCTACTAGGCAAATTATCGCTAATTCTCCGGCTATTAAAGTGCTCGGGCTTTCTATGTATTCTGATAGAAGGTTCGTTACCGGGATGTTAAGCGCCGGGGCATCTGGTTATATCCTCAAAGATTGTGCATTTGAAGAATTGATAACTGCTATCCATACTGTTTTTGCAAACCAGATATATCTTAGCCCGGGAATCACGACTATTGTTATCAAAGATTATGTCGGTCGACTGTCCGCGCCGGAAGATCCCGAGTCACCGGTCCTGACAACTCGAGAGCGAGAAGTGCTCCAGCTTTTAGCTGAAGGAAAAACTACAAAACAAATTGCGACGCTTCTTTACGTGAGTACGAAAACCATAGAGACTTACCGGCAGCAGATCATGAAAAAATTAAACATCCATAGTGTCGCGGAACTGACCAAATACGCGATACGTGAAGGATTGACTTCATTGTAGCTTAAAGGGAATTAAACATGAATAAACTTATTAGAGTAATGATAATTGAGGATTTTGACGATGATGTTCTTTTGATGGTCCGTGAACTCAAGAAGGAAGGATATGAGACTATTTATGAAAAGGTAGATATTTCCAGCGGAATGGAATATTTGCTGAGAGAAAGGGTCTGGGATTTGATTATCGCTGACTATAATCTTCCCAGCTTTAGTGCTCTTGGCGCTTTGGAAATATTAAAGAAAAGCGGTCTAGACATCCCTTTTATTATTGTTTCAGGGGTAATCGGGGAAGAGAAAGCTGTAGAGGTAATGAAAGCCGGCGCCCATGATTACGTTATGAAAAGCAATATTTCCCGGTTAGTTCCTGCTATTGAAAGAGAACTTCAAAAAGCTGAAGTTCGAAGAGAACACAAGAGAATGGAGGAGCGTATTATCATCTATCAAAACCAGCTTAGGTTTCTGGCCTCCGAACTCGCATTAACAGAGGAGCGTGAAAGAAGGCGAATTGCAACTGAACTTCATGATCGCATAGGCCAAACATTGGCGATATCAAAAATAAAGCTAAAATCTATAGTTAATTCTGATAGTTCCAATAGCAGAAAAGACCTTCTTAATGAAGTAATTAGTCTTATAGAGCAGACTATACAGGATACTCGTTCTTTAACCTTTGAGATTAGTCCTCCGATTCTTTATGAATTAGGCTTTGAGGCGGCAGTCGAATGGCTGATAGAAAGGATTCCTCTCCTGTATGGTATTTCTGTAAAATTCAAGGACGATATGCAGCCAAAACCGCTTGAAGATGATATCCGGGTATTGTTATTTCAGTCAGTACGAGAATTGTTTATGAATATGATTAAACATGCTCAGGCTAAAAACGCAGTAATCTCAATCAAGAGAAAAGACAATGAAATTGTTATTGAGATAACTGATGATGGTATTGGTTTTGACCACATCGGAAGTAATAGTGTTGTTGATCGGACTGCAGGTTTTGGTTTATTCAGTATTTGCGAAAGACTCAGTTACATGGGTGGCAAAGTCGACATAGATTCGAAGCCGCAATGCGGAACCCGTATCGTATTGACCGCACCAATAAAGTCTTAATCCGGATTAATATTCAGTTAGTTTTGTAGCCTATAAAATAATCTAATGTTGGTGCTTTATTCATTTTCCGATTAGTATCCGTAGAAACATGATAGAGCATGACCTTACATTTCATATAATTAATTTTTTCCCACTAATATACCTCTTGCGATAGATAAATAATAATCAATTATTAGCGATCGCGAGCTTCATTCTGCTACGACTTGCCACATTGCTTGTTGCGAGCTATTATATGGCCTAATATTTTTTTACTTACCATAGATCTAATATCGTTTTTTTGCTTTTCTCAGGAAGAACTGTTCATGTTGAGAATTGTTCTGTGAGAAGAAATAGGAGGATATTATGAGGATTGCCATGTTATCTCCGGTTGCCTGGAGAACTCCCCCACATCATTATGGCCCTTGGGAAAGTTTTGTATCTCTACTGACTGAAGGATTAGTTGCTAGAGGCATCGACGTAACTCTTTTTGCAACTGCTGATTCGATTACCAAAGCAAACCTTCGGGCAGCTTGTCCTATCGGTTACGAGGAAGATAAGGGTTTAATCCCGAAGGTTTGGGAATGCTTACATATATCTGAGCTTATAGAACACGCTGAAGAGTTTGATCTTATTCATAATAATTTCGATTTTTTACCACTAACTTATAGCAGTCTTATATCTACTCCAATGGTTACTACGATTCATGGGTTTTCATCTCAAGGAATTATACCGGTCTACGAAAAATATGATGGTAAGTCTAATTACATTTCAATAAGTCACGCAGATCGCTCACCTCGGTTACATTATCTTGCAAATATTTATCACGGAATAGATATAAAACAGTTTACTTTTAATGAAATACCTCAGGATTATCTTTTGTTTTTTGGGCGGATGCATAGAGATAAAGGTGCCCGCGAGGCCATCGAGATTGCAAAAAAAAGTGGTCGAAAATTGATAATGGCAGGTATAATTCAAGATGCTGAATATTACGAGCAGGAAATAAAGCCTTTGATTGACGGAGAAAATGTTATATTTATCGGAAGTGCTGATCCTCAAAAACGAGATGAATTATTAGGGGGAGCACTAGCACTTCTCCATCCTATCAACTTTAATGAACCGTTCGGACTTTCTGTTATTGAATCTATGGCGTGTGGTACGCCTGTCATCGCTTTTAATCGTGGTAGTATGCCTGAACTTATTACTCATGGAAAGAATGGTTTTCTTGTATCCAGTATTGAAGAAGCAGTTATTGCTGTACAAGAATCTCCCACTATCAGCAGGATATATTGTCGCGATTTTGCAAAAAAATATTTCAATGCAGATCGAATGGTGGATGACTATATTAAGGCATATGAACAGATACTGGTTACAAGCAAAAGGGAAGATCACCGGCCCTGGGGATTTTATAAGGTCCTGCACGATGCGGTTGATGCCAAGATTAAGCAGATCACTGTTTATCCTAAGATGCGTCTTAGTCTGCAAAGTCATCAGAAACGGTCCGAACATTGGTTTGTAGTATCCGGTGAAGGAACTGTTACCATAAACGATCGGAAAATAAAGCTGAAAGCTGGAGATAATGTGGATATTCGAAGAGGAGATGTTCATAGAATTGAGAATAGTGGTCCGGCTAATCTGGTGTTTACGGAAGTTCAGGTGGGTGAATATTTTGGCGAGGACGATATCCGTCGATTTGAAGATGATTATGGTAGGGCTGCGTAAACAAGATAAAGCTTCATAGTGGTATTCTTTATTGGATTTATAAATGACATCTTACAAGGAGTCTATTATGTCCAATTCCATTGTTATTCGTTATGATAAAAATCCTATTCTTACAAAAAAAGATGTTCCTTATTCAGTTCATACTGTTCATAATGCCGGGGTAACAAAATTTGAGGGACGGTATATTATGCTGTTTCGCTCTCATTTGCGTACAGGTAGATCGATAATCGGTATTGCAGAAAGCGAAAATGGTTATGATTTTCAAGTGCGGCCTGAGCCATTTATTGTGCCGGAAAAAACAGGGATGTTTGCCATATACGAAGAGTACGGAGTTGAAGACTGCCGTATTTCCAATATTGAAGGCGAATATTTGTTGACCTATAGTGCCTATTCCCGATATGGGGTGAGGATTGGATTGGCCTGTACCAGAGATTTTCAGAAGATTGAACGGGTTTCTTTGATAAGCCAGCCAGATATGAGGAATGCTGTTATTTTTCCTCAAAAGTTTGACGGAAAATATGCCCGTCTTGATCGTCCTCATTCGGACATTTCTCCTTGGGCTATATGGGTGTCATATTCTCCTGATCTAGTTTATTGGGGAGATTCTAAAATTGTGATGAAGCCAGTCACCTACCACTGGGATGAGATGAAAATCGGTCCCGGTGCTACTCCATTCTTGACTGACAGGGGATGGCTACATATATACCATGGAGTTTTTTCCACTATGGCAGGCGCGGTATACCGGCTCGGTGTCGCACTGCATGATAAGGATGATCCGGCTAAGATAATTGCGGTTTCCGACCAATGGATACTTCAGCCGGAAGATACCTGGGAAGTAACCGGATATGTTCCAAATGTGGTTTTTAGCTGTGGTGCTATACCAGAATCCGATGGAACAGTCAAAATATACTGGGGAGGGGCAGATAGTGTTATGTGCGTTGGGACTGCCCTTATATCCGATCTGGTAGATCTGTGTATTAATAGTTCGAGACATCCTATATAAACTTATTGCCTTTATTCTAATATAGATTTCCATCGAAAATGCATCGTGATAGCGATGGTCCTTAGAAAGCTAGCATTACGCTGACGACTATTATATGAATAAAGAATTAAGAATAGGGGGGATACATCTATGGTTTCTGATAGAAATAAAATTAACCGGGTAGCTGTAATCGGCAATTATTTGCCAAGGCAGTGTGGTATTGCAACCTTTACTACTGATTTAAGCATGGCATTATTAAATGAGATCAAGAGTGAAGATGATCTGATTGTCGTCGCAATGGATGATGTTCCGGAAGGATATGATTATCCTGATAATGTTAAATTCCGGGTGAGGGCTAATGTGCAATCAGATTATTTTTGGTCTGCAAACTTTTTGAATACGAAACAGTGTGATGTTGCAATATTGCAGCATGAATATGGAATATTCGGAGGTAAAAACGGTTCTTATATACTTCAACTGATTAAGCAGTTGCGCATGCCGGTGTTAACAACGTTACATACGGTTTTGAATAAACCATCATACGACCAAAAAACTATTATTCAGGAATTAGCGAAATATTCGCACAGGCTTATCGTAATGAGCCATAAAGCGGAAAAAATGCTTGTCGATATTTATGGGATCAACAAAAAAAAGATAGCTTTTATTCCTCATGGCATACCTGACTCATCTTTTGAAAATCCAGGTGTATATAATGAATTATTTGGTTTTCCCGGCCGTCAGTTACTTCTCACTTTTGGTTTGTTAGGACCGAATAAGGGGATTGAATATGTTATCAAAGCATTGCCTGATATCATTAAGAATCATCCTGAAGTTATTTATCTTATCCTTGGTCAAACGCACCCGCATATTAAGCAAGTCTATGGCGATATATACCGTGATAGTTTACTGCAATTAGTTACTGATCTGCATTTGGAGGATTATGTAAGGTTTCATAATCAGTTTGTTACAATAGATACTTTGCTGCAATATCTCCAGACATCGGCGATATATGTAACTCCATATATTCAGAAAGAACAGATAACTTCAGGGACGCTAGCGTATGCATTAGGTGTTGGAACTACTGTTGTATCAACTCCTTACTGGTATGCGGAGGAACTTCTTTCTGATGGGAGAGGAATACTCGTACCCTTTAATGATTCGATGTCTCTATCAAGGGTTGTTAATGATATTTTGAGAGATAAGGATGACCGTGAAAAAATGAGATTCCTGGCATATCAGTATGGCCGGTCAATGATCTGGAAAGAGGTTGCTCGTAATTATCTGGGATTAGCGTCTGAAATTGTCGAAGAATTGAAGCAATCAACGAAGATACACGTTCATGACTGGCATAATAGTAAGGTCCTTGATAATTTGCCGGAAATTAACCTTTTTCATCTGAAGGCACTTACTGATGATACCGGTGTTATGCAACACGCTTTGTATACTGTTCCTAACTTGCATCACGGGTATTGTGTCGATGATAATGCCAGAGCATTAATTGTTGTAAGTATGTATTACCAGCTCTATAAAGATGAAAAAATTATTCCGCTCATTCAGAAATATCTGGCATTTTTGTATTATGCATTTAATCCTGAGAACGCGCGGTTCAGGAATTTTATGTCCTATGATCGAAGGTGGTTAGAGTTGCTTGGAAGTGAAGATTCTCATGCCAGAGCTCTCTGGGGGTTGGGTGTAGCAGTGAAATATGCGCCGAATAACTCAATTAGAAGTATGGCCATGAAAATATTCGTTGAGGGCTTGTCAGAATTAGAAAATTTCTTGTCGCCTCGTTCCTGGGCATTTACAATTATTGGCTTGCATAATTATCTTGAGATTTACGGAGGGGATAATTATGCGCGACGAATGAGAACAATCCTTGCTGAAAAATTATTTGATCTTTTTCACGCTAATAGTTCGCCTGACTGGATATGGTGCGAAGAAAAAGTGACGTATGCAAATGCTAATTTGTCACATGCTCTTCTTCTGTCAGGACAATGGATCCCGAATCGTGAAATGTATGATATGGGGCTTCGTTCATTAGAATGGCTTCTCAAAATTCAAACTGCTCCGGCGGGACATCTTTCTATAATAGGGAACAAAGATTGGTTCAAAAAGGGAAGTGAAATGTCAGCCTTCGATCAACAGCCTATAGAAGCAAAATGTCTGGTTGAAGCTTCTGTTGAAGCGTACAAGTCGACAGGAGATGAAAAGTGGTTATCGGAAGCGCAACGATGCCTGGCGTGGTTCCTGGGAGGAAATGACATAAATATGCGTATTTGTGATTTCGAAACCGGAGGTTGTTGTGACGGACTGAAACCTCACGGGGTAAATTCGAATCAAGGGGCAGAATCTTCTCTATCATGGCTGATTGCACTTCTGAAAATGTATGAAGTACAAGGCCAGTCATTATTGGTGAGTAAAATAAATACTGTATCTATTTCCGACGATGTCCCGGTAACGGCTAATTATGGAGGTATCAAGGCTCAGGAGACTATTGTGATTTAATTGTCTGAACCTGACTCCTGATTAGCTTTAGCCTGTAATTAGCGTGAGTACTCAGACTTTGATTCCATATATATATTTGTGGTTTCTATAGCTTTCCCGGCAATAAATATGCCGGGATCTGTGTTTTTTTTAAATATAATATTCTATATCTACAGAGTAATATCCAGTAATTTGTCCTTTTGTGTAAAGGAGTGTGCATCGACATTATGTGGTTACTGGTTTGTTGCCGGAATTGCTGTAGGTATGAAGTATTAAAAATATTTAAAAAAAAATAATTAATGTTATAATATGTTATTCATCTATGTCATAGATCGCAATTCCCAAATTACTTCCCGTCGTTAGATTACCCCCCTTCAATTTAATGCGGGAAGTAATTTGGTGAATTGCGAAAATATACATGAATTAATTGTGTTTGTTGTTTTTTTGAAGGATGGAATTGATTGGAAAGAATAATAGGGATAATAATAGATAAAATTATCGCTATTTAGCAATATAAGGAGGGATTTGAGGGTGAAAAAAGGTAAAGAATTAGTAGCTCATATCCTTGAGCGGACTTTGAGTCGGGAACCGATTGTTGTTTGGACAAAATTTGAATTCATTATTGACGAAAAAAAATTTAGCTTTCTTTCTAATAATAATTAATAAAATAAGTTATCCCTATTTTAATTCAAATATATTTGCTGAGATTATCTTCCCGGGTGCATTTTAATTATTGCTTTAGAATGATCATGTATCACAAGGTGGCTAGGTTGTCTTCCCAAAGGCCAGATTGTCCAGTATCTGTACTACAGCTGTAAGGCTCTGTGTTTGTTGCGAGAGAGCTCTGTAGCCGCTGGCCGATTTCTCGGCAGTCTGGGCATTATGCGTTGTTAGTTTATTGAGTTGAGTGATAGAGATATTGATATTCTCAATACCTCTGGCTTGATGTTCGATGGCTTTGTCAATAGAATGGACTAAATCTGCAATCTTGTTGGCATTTTCGGCGATGGCCCCCATTGTGATGAGAGTATCTACTGCGACTGTGACCCCGCTTTCCGCGTTCATAACCGACTTCTGAATTAGTGCTGAAGTATTCCTGGCAGCACTGGTACACCGTTGCGCAAGGCTTCGGACTTCTTCGGCAACAACGGCAAACCCTTTCCCTGCATCACCGGCGCGGGCAGCTTCGACAGCTGCGTTAAGGGCTAATAGATTAGTTTGAAAGGCGATCTCGTCGATTGTTTTAATGATTTTTGCTGTTTCATAGGAAGATTCTTTTATGTTTTTCATGGAGTCATTTACACGTTCGATAGCTGCTTGTCCCTGATTAACACTTTCTTTGCTGGCGATCATGAGCTTGTTTACCTGGCTGACATGGGACGCATTCTTGCTTGCCATCGAGGACATCTCCTGTAGGGAGGCTGAGGTTTCTTCTATACTGGAGGCCTGCTCCAATGTGCCTCTAGCTAGTTGTTCGCTGGAGGTGTTTATTTGATCTGACACTTTATCTATGTTTGCTGTGCAGTTGGATAGCTGTGTGATGGATAGGTTGATCGGTTTGACAATCCTTCTGCCAACTACCTTAAAATTGAGGCCGACAACGACTATTAAAAGAATTAGATAGCTCGCAGTCTGGATTACCCCCATAGGTACGCCACCAATACGACCGAACATATACGAGAATAAATTGGTTAGATAAATCCCGGGAATAAGCCAGATTCTCAGTTGTGTTGCAATTGATGGTTTTAGCACTCGGGTATAGATAAATGTCATTACGCTGAGAAGAATAACGACGATAAAGACAACCAGGGAAAGTTCTTTTAGCATCTTAATCCTTTTATTTTACACGATTTCTTATATATTATATCTAATAATATTTTGTTTTGCAAATATGTATGGAATATAGTTAGCAAAAGTATGCTGTTCTAAATATTCCAGATTATGGAATTTATTTGTTTGTTTGTTTTTGAGAAATTATTTCATTGTAATGAATGTTTATTTGTATTGACAGGTATGTAGCGCAGTTGTATATATGCAGTTGAGTATGGGAATGTCTGATTATGCCTTAATAGTTGTCTATAATAATATCAAGCTATGATAATGAGATGCGGTATTTGGTTTGAGGGAATGTGGAAGACTAATGGGTAGTTGTTCAGAAAATTCTTTGGTAATTGAAATAGGGACGGGGCGAAAAAAGAATCGTTATTGGAAAGATGTCTGGTCCTATAGGGAATTGTTTGTTTTTCTTTCGTGGAGGGATATTCTTGTTAGATATAAGCAGACATTCATAGGAGTGGCCTGGAGTGTTATCCGACCTGTTCTGACTATGGTGGTATTTACTCTCGTTTTTGGTAAGCTGGCTAAATTGCCTTCGGAAGGTGTGCCTTATCCTGTTCTGGTCTACGCTGCTATGCTACCATGGCAGTTTTTTTCCAATTCTTTTAGCGAAGCCGGTAATTCGCTGATTTCAAATGCAAATCTGCTTACAAAAATCTATTTTCCCCGAATCATAGTGCCTTCAAGCGCAGTAATAGTAAGCCTGGTTGATTTTCTCATATCTTCTGTAATACTGATAGCCCTTATGGTCTGGTTTCGTTTTGTGCCGGACTACCGGATACTTACTCTTCCGATATTTCTGATTCTGGCATTGATTACTTCTTTAGGTGCCGGATTCTATGTGGCAGCATTGAATGTGAAATATCGGGATTTCAGATATATCATTCCTTTCATCGTCCAGTTCGGGTTGTATATATCGCCGGTTGGATTTAGTAGTAATATAGTGCCTGAAAAATGGAGATTATTATATTCGCTTAACCCGATGGTGGGCGTAATTGATGGGTTCAGGTGGGCGATTGTTGGTGGAAATAGTAATATTTACTTGCCTGGTTTTCTATTGTCAGGTCTTATTTCTGTATCTCTGTTTGTAGGTGGTATATATTATTTCCGTAATATGGAAAGAAGTTTTGTTGATATTATTTGATAGCTAAAGGATTTTCTTTATGGATGCCGTTGTTAAGGTTGAGAACTTAAGTAAAAGCTATATTCTTTCACATCAGCCGGGGAAACGATACGTTGCTCTTAGGGATGTCATCTCAGAAAAAACTAAAAAAATAACCGGCAGAATTCTGCATCCGTTTTTGGCTTTTAAAGAATTAAAACCGCTCCATGAAGAATTCTGGGCACTTAATGATGTGTCTTTTAATATTAGACAGGGTGACAGGGTTGGCATAATTGGCAGGAATGGTGCAGGCAAATCGACACTGCTCAAAATACTGAGCCGCATAACCGAACCTACAAAAGGACATATTTCTATTAAAGGAAGTGTGGCTAGTTTGTTGGAAGTTGGGACTGGTTTTCACCCGGAGCTAACCGGCAGAGAAAATATTTTTCTTAACGGCGCTATACTTGGGATGAAAAGAACAGAAATTAAAAAGAAGTTTGATGAAATTGTAGCTTTCGCGGAAATTGAAAAGTTCCTAGATACACCTGTAAAGAGGTATTCCAGCGGTATGTATGTGCGGCTTGCTTTTGCCGTAGCGGCACATCTTGAGCCGGAGATACTTGTGGTTGATGAGGTACTTGCCGTAGGAGATTCACAATTTCAGAAAAAGTGCTTAGGAAAAATGGAGGATGTGTCGGCAAAAGAAGGACGAACTGTGCTGTTTGTCAGTCATAATATGGTAGCGCTTCAGTCACTATGTAACAAAGGGTTGTTATTGTTGAACGGCAGAGTTGCATTCGATGGTGCATCTAAAGATGCGATCCAGAAGTATTTACAGGAATTTAACAAGAAATCTGTTTTGGATCTATCTAGCCGGTGTGATAGGGAAGGAAATCAAGCCGTCAAAATTACCAATATAAAATTTTATAACGATTTAACTGGAGACAGGGTTGATGTGCTGGTTTCCGGAATGCCTGTTTTGATAGAAGTTGAATATTTTTGTCAAAATTCTAAAAAGGTAAAATCTTTTGATATTTCTATTTCTTTTTGGACACAAATGCAAACTTTTTTATTTGCTTGCAGAAGTTCAGCTGTGGGTGTGGATTTTCGGCTGATAGAGAAAGGAAAGATATACTGCAAGATACAGAAGTGGCCTTTAAATGCAGGTATATATAAATACAATATATACACCGAGGCGAATGGGATAATGAGTGACAGGATAATTGATGTTGAGGATCTTAATGTTGAAAGTGGAGATTATTATCAGACAGGCAAATTGCCTGCGGCTCATTTGCAAGGCGTTTTTATTGATCATCAATGGCTGGATGGTGGGCAATTAATATAGAGTTTTAACGCGTATTCCGGATTTAAAAAGGTTCTTATTCTATGTCAGTTAATGTATCAAATGTTTATAAAAATGAATTATGTACGGGATGTGGCATGTGCGCAAGTGTTTGTCCTGCCGGGTGTATTTCTGTCAGGAAAGACGAAGATAAAGGAATCATGCATTCATTTGTGGATGAAAGCAACTGTAATCATTGTGGTATATGTGTAAAAGTATGCCCAGGTGAGAAAGTTGATTTTAACCGGGATATGCCGGATAAAAGGCTTGGTTTGTTAAGTCATCCTTATGTAGGAAAATATTATAATATTTATTTTGGATGCACTAACGATAATGAGATAAGGTTTAATGGCGCTTCAGGTGGAATGGTAACAGCTTTTCTTTTGCATATACTTGAAAAGAAACTGGTTGATGGTGTAGTAGTCTCAAGAATGAGTAAAAATGAACCATTAGTTGCCGAAACATTTATTGCGAGGTCGAAGGAAGAAATAATATCAGCCCAGAAATCGATTTATTGCCCTGTTCCTTTAGGGCTCATTATGAAGACACTTCAGAATAGTCCGGGACGGTACGCGGTAGTAGGTCTTCCCTGCCATATACATGCTATCAGGAAAATGCAGAAGCTGAAAAAAGAACTTGTCGGGAAGATTGTATTTACCATAGGTTTATTTTGCAGTCGGACCCCAAGTTATAATGCCACCCGTTTTCTATTGGAGAATAAAGGTATAAATTCAGATGCCGTATCTTCCATTTCTTACAGAGGGAATGGACATCCTGGTTTAATGACAATTAATTTGAAAGATGGAAAAAGCATTAATGTACCTCATTTGGATTATGATTATTGGGGATATATGTTTTTTAATTTTTTTATTCCTACAAGATGTTTTCTTTGTGCGGATAAGGTCGCTGCCCTGGCAGATATATCGGTAGGGGATAATTGGTCTGCTTTGATGAAGTATAGAGGTGGAACTTCAACTATTATTGTGAGAGATAGTGACTGCCTGGATATCTTGAGAAATATGGAACGGGATAAGTTGGTTGTTTTGCAGGAAACAGGCATTGATGTTCTTATTCACAGCCAGGATTTAACAAATAAATGTAATATTGCTTCGAGGGCAAAACTATGGAAGTTGTTGGGGGGGGCCTTGCCGGATTATGGCACACTAGAATATGCCTGTAATTGCAGAATTAACAAGTTAATAGTAATAATCCCTAAATTCATTAAATATTTTCTAAGCCGCAGGAAATATAATTTTAAATTGCTTAAAAGAAGAGCAAGGATATTTTGGATGGTTGAACAGCTTGGTTATAAGATATCTGGGATAATGAAAAAAATATTAAAAACTCCTTTATATGTTTATAAATATTTAATAAGTCCGTTATTGTTTATTTCAAAAAAGAAGTTAGAAAAAAATAGTAAATATAAAATAGTTATGATAGGCGGCTATGGATGTCGGGATATCGGGGATGAAGCTATGCCTCATGCAGATATAATCAATTTGAGAAGTATGTTTGGAGACCGGCTAGATGTTGTTATGTTGTCTCCGGACCCTGAGTATACGCGGGAATTTCATAAAGAAAGATCTATAAAGGATATTAATGAATTAACCCCTTTTCCTTTAAACGGAGTAATAAGTATTGTAAAAATTATTATGTCTTTATATTTTCTTTGGGGGGCGTTTTTATATAAGCATGGAATATCTATCAGGCTTTGGCCTAATGCCAGAAATGTACTTGATGAAATGGCTTCATGTGATCTTTTGTTTAATGTTGGAGGCGGGAATTTAAATAGTGTTATTCCACAGGAGCTTTATAAGAAAGGATTAACTTATATAGCAGCTGATATTTTAAATAAGCCGATAATCCTTTCCGGTCAGACAGCCGGTCCATATACGAAATTGGTAGATAGGCTTTTTTCAAGATACTGTTTAAATAAAGTTCATATGATTACCTTCAGGGATAAAAAAACATCCCATGAGAGATTACTGAAAATCGGTGTATCCGGGCCTGTTATGGTTGACGCTGCTGATGACGCAATGACTATTCCCTTGATCGATGTTTATGAAACAAAGCAGATACTGATAAGGGAATTAGGTGCTAACTGGGTGAAGAATGATAAACGGCTCAAGGTAGCAATGAATCTGAAAGGTTCTTTGAAGATTTTTAAGCATGCAGGGAAAAAAACGGAAGTAAAAAATGAAATTGAATTAATGGCTATTATTGCAGATTCAATTATAGATAAATATGATGCTCAGATTGTTTTTATACCTACAGATTATTGCGACGGAGTAGATGATAGGGAGTTACATACGGATGTCGTGCAAAAAATGCATAATAAACATGCCGCAAAGACAATCGAGGGGGAATATAATGATACTACCTTAAAAAGTTTAATAGGCATGTTTGATGCAGCTATTGGCGCCCGGTATCATTTTTGTGTGTTCGCGGCTTCAATGCTTGTTCCGTATTGCGGTATTGCGAGTGGAGTTTATCAGAGGACAAAACTACAAGGATTATCTGACCTTTGTGGTTTGCCCCAATGTTATATAAATGAAGATATGGAAACTGCTTCCTTTGATGATGTATGGGGTAAAATTCAGGAATTTATAAAAGACCGGCAAATAATTAAGCAAAAGCTAAAGAATATTGTACCTGTATTAAAAGAAAAATCTTTAATCGGTGTTAAAGAAGTCGAGAAAATTCTAAAAAATAACAAGGGAGTTATAGCACATCACAAAGGGAATAATTCTTATAAAGCCAGGAGCAAAAATGTATTTGTCAGTAATTATACCGACGAGAAATAGGGGCAAAGAGTTATGCATTGCTCTAGGATCTCTTGCTAAACAGACACTATCACCAGATGAGTTCGAAGTGATTGTTGTGGATAATGGCTCAACAGATAATACCAGAGACGTCGTAAGTAGTTATCAGGGAGAAATTAAAAATCTCCGTTGTTTTTATGATAATGCGCCAGGGCTTCATGTAGGCAGAAATCGCGGCTTAAAAGAAGCAATGGCTGATATCCTTGTTTATGCTGATGATGACATAGAAGCTTTTCCAGTTTGGCTGGAGGGTATTAAGGAATCTTTTGCTTTGGATAAAAATATAGGCCTAGTTGGCGGCAAAAATCTGCCTGCTTTTGAAACGGAGCCGCCAGAATGGTTATTAAAAATGTGGAATATGAATACTAAGGTTGGTAAGATTCTGGGTTACCTGAGCTTGATTGATTTAGGCGAAGAAATTAAAGAAATAAATCCATCTTTCGTTTTTGGTTGTAATTTTGCTATAAAAAAACAGGTTTTAATAGAAGCCGGCGGTTTTCATCCCGATGGCATGCCGCAAAAGCTGATTAAGTATCGTGGTGACGGAGAAAGCTATATATCGAGTTGTATTTTGGAAAAAGGATATATGACATTATATAATCCAAAGGCTTCTGTTTACCATTTTGTACCGGAAAAAAGGATGACCTTGGAATATTTTTGTATTAGAGCTTTTAATGAAGGGATTTCCAGCTCCTATGTACAAATTAGAAAAAATCATATAAAAACACCTGTAAAAAAAAGAAATATTAATAATGAAAGTATAATAACAATAGCAAAAACTGTAAAAGGTAAGTTGTTGTTTATAATTAACCTGATAAATGTAAAACTTAACAAGTTTAAAAAAGATATTTTTTATGAAATACATAATGAAATTAATAAAGCGTATAAGGCAGGGTATCGGTATCACCAGAATGAAGTAAAAAACGATCCGAAATTATTAGAATGGGTTCTTCTTGAAAATTATTTAGGTTAGAAAGGATAAAAGTAATAGAAGAAAAGGGTTATTCGGATGTAATCAATGCGAACTAAATAAATAACTATCGGGGGGTAGGTTATGATTCAAACAATTGTTGATAAAGAAGCAATTCTCGCTATTATTATTTCACGTGATTTTTCCAAAAAAGGCATACATTTTTTTACTCCTGATGAATTTTCCCAGCAGCTGGCATACATGAGCCATCCGGCAGGCAAAGTTATCGAACCCCATATTCACAATCAGGTTCCAAGAGAGGTCCATTACACAAAAGAAGTTCTTTTTATAAGAAAAGGGAAGCTCCGCGTTGATTTTTACAATGACGCCAGGAATTATCTGGAAAGCAGAACTTTGGAAACCGGGGATATTATCCTGCTGGCATCAGGCGGTCATGGCTTTGAGGTCATAGAAGACCTTGAGATGTTTGAGGTTAAGCAGGGACCATATGTAGGTGAGCATGATAAAACCAGATTTGAGAGTATTAAAGCGTATGGATTGGAGAGACACTTGTGATGAATAGTTTTGTGCCGGTAAATGAACCGTTGTTAAACGGCAATGAGAAGAAGTATCTTGGTGAATGTATTGATACTGGATGGATATCAAGTGAAGGCCCGTTCATAAAGCAATTCGAAAATGCATTTTCTGTTTATGTCGGGCGCAAATACGGAATAGCAGTCAGCAACGGTTCGGTAGCTCTTGATGCGGCAGTTGTTGCATTGGGAATTGGTGAAGGGGATGAAGTGATCCTCCCTGCTTTTACTATAATTTCATGTGCTGCCGCGATAGTCAGATCAGGTGCGCTGCCCGTGCTTGTTGATTGTGATCCACTAACCTGGAATATTGATGTTAATCAGATAGAGCAGAAAATTACCGCAAAAACCAGGGCAATTATGGTGGTGCATATATACGGTTTGCCAGTTGATATGGAGCCTGTCCTGGAACTAGCCAGGAAATATGACCTTAAAATAATTGAAGATGCGGCTGAGATGCATGGACAGACATATATGGGTAGAGCGTGCGGCAGTTTCGGTGATATCAGTACCTTCAGCTTTTATCCTAACAAGCATATTACGACCGGTGAAGGCGGTATGCTGGTTACAGATGATGACTTTTTGGCAGATAGATGCCGTTCTTTAAGGAATCTATGTTTTCAGGCTGGTAAGAGATTTGTGCACGAAGAGTTGGGGTGGAATTTTCGAATGACTAATATTCAGGCTGCTCTTGGTCTGGCCCAATTGGAAAGACTACACGAGTTTGTAGAAAAAAAGAGAAGGATAGGCAAAAAGTATAATGAATTATTCATGGATGTAAAAGGAATTCAATTACCTGTAATCAAGACAGATTTTGCGGAAAACATATATTGGGTTTATGGAATGGTATTAAATGACGAAATATCTTTTGACGCTCAGGAAGTAATGAGACAGATGGCAGATAAACAGATTGGTACTCGTCCGTTTTTTTTTCCGATGCATGAACAGCCTGTGTTCCAGAAAATGGGCTTGTTTAAAAATGAGAAATATCCTGTGTCAGAAAAAATTGCCAGAAGAGGCTTTTATATTCCGAGCGGACTTGCTTTGACCGATGAACAGATAGAGCAGGTGGCGGCAGTTCTGAAAGAGGTGATTAAATGAGTGTTTTTGCTGATTATTCGAGTTATTATGATCTGCTTTATAAAGACAAGGATTATAAAGGTGAAATTGACTATATAGATATGCTTATCAGAAAGTATAATCCGCGAGCTAAAACCATATTGGACCTGGGGTGTGGCACAGGACGTCACGATATTTTACTTGCGGAAAGAGGGTATTGCATACATGGTGTCGACTTGAGTGAAGAGATGATAAAAATTGCAAAACAGTATGAAAGTTCTGATAGACTGAGTTTTTCTGCCGGAGATATAAGAAATATAAAATGCGGGAAAAAATTCGATGTTATCATATCTCTGTTTCATGTAATGAGTTACCAGATAAAAAATGAAGATATTACATCTGTAGTAAACACGGTATCCCGGCATTTGGAGAAAGGCGGGGTATTTATATTTGACTGCTGGTATGGTCCTGCTGTGTTAACTGATATGCCGGTTGTAAGAGTGAAACGGCTTGAGAATGATGAGCTCACTGTCCTAAGAATAGCAGAGCCTGTTATGCACCCTGATGAAAACGTTGTGGATGTTAATTATCAGTTATATATAACTGATAAATTAAGCGGTAACCATAGCGAAGTGAGAGAAATGCATAAAATGAGATACTGGTTTAAGCCTGAGATAGAGGAAGTGTTGAAAAATAAGGGATTCGAACTCATAGCATATGAAGAATGGATGAGTGGGAAACCCACTGGCTTAGATACCTGGGGAGTCTGTTGGGTTGTAAAAAAAATTGTTCAATAATGTGTAAAAAAAATTAAAAGAAGGATCGGGGAAACTAAATCATGACGGGCGCAGGAAATGTTACATTAATAAAAAGAATAGGAATACTATTAAGTTTGGATCCACATGGAGGAGGTACATATCAATGGACACTGAATATGTTGAATGTGCTTAATGATTATTTTCATGATAATCATAATGTAAAGATCTATGTGTTTTTCTATCGAAAATCTTTTCCCATAGAAATATATAAAGCAAAATATTCAAGTTTTTGCTTTTATGAAATTAGCAATATAGATGCAAGTGCAATGAGATGGCTAACAAAAGTGTTTATTTATATGCCGGTATTTGTATCTGTTATTCGTTATATATATCCGCTTAATTTTGCACTGAAAAAAGAAAATATCGATTTAATGATTTTTCCTGGTGCTATGATAGAAACTGTATTTTGCAGGAGTAATGCAATGTTTATGTTTACAGATATTATGCATGTTTTCTACCCCAGATTTCCCGAAGTGTCTGCTAATGGGAATCTTAGGTACCGCAATTTAGTTTTTAAATATGGTATTAAATACGCTTCTCAAATTGTGGTGGAAACAAAACAGCTTAAAGAAGACATTATCAAGTATTACAATGCTAATGGCAAAAAAGTAGATGTATTACTGCAAACCATGTCAAAAAATATTGAGAATGATGAAGATGATAAAGGCGATGAAGAAGTCATAGCCTTCAAAAAACAATTACCTGAAAAGTATATATTTTATCCTGCGCAACTGTGGGAGCATAAAAATCATAAGAATTTGCTATTTGCTATGAAATTAATAATCATGAAAATGCCTGATTTGAAGCTTGTTCTAACGGGCTCAAGAAAAAATGGTGATGAGAAAATATTTGAATTAATCAAAGGACTGGAATTAAAAAATGATGTTAAATATTATGGTTATGTTGCTGATAAGTATATGCCGGTCCTATACAAAAATGCTCAAATGCTTGTTATGCCAACTTATTTTGGTCCCACCAATATCCCTACTGTTGAATCCTTTTATTATGGTACCCCTGCGGTAATTTCAAATATACCTGGCGTAACTGAACAGACTGGAGATGCAGCCTTGCTTTTTGATCCGGATTCGCCCGAGGATATTGCTGATAAAATAATGATTATGCTGGCTAATAAAGAATTGAGAAAAGAAAAAATAAAATTAGGCTATGAAAGAATAAAACTATTGTCATATGAGAATTATATGCGTAAGTATTTTAATATATTAAATAGAAATTTAGATAATAAAAGGTATAGCAATGCCAAATGAAATAGGAATAGTTTTGACCGCAACCATTATTCCTAATGCAATATACACTGTGTATGGTGATGCACAAAGAAGGAAGGCAGAATATTTGCGAGCGATTAGCTTTTATAAGCATTTTGCTCCAGTGTATTTTTTGGAAAATTCTTCTTATCCTTTATTGAGTGATCCGGATTTTGCTGAAATTGAAAATGTTAATTTAATAAAGTTTCCTTTATCAGCACATTTTAGAAAAGGTAAAGGATATCAAGAATTTCAAATGATAGATGAATGGATAAGAACAGATGAAAATCTGCCGAAGCGTTTTATTAAAATCACTGGAAGATATATTATTAAAAATTTCAAGAAAATATTCATGGAATATATAACAGAAAAATCTAATTGCATCTTAATAGACCAGAATTCAAAAAACAAGGTAGCACTAACTCAGTTGTTCTGTTCCGATAGTTATTGTTATAAAGAAAAGCTGTCTGGATTCTATTTGGATTGTGATGATGAAAAAGGGGAATTCGCAGAAAAAGTTCTTTACAGAAAGCTGATAGATTCAAATCTTGATTTTAAAATTTTTCGAAGTAAACCAAATTATGAATATATTAGTGGTAGTACCGGCTCTTATGTTAAAGAAAATGTTGTTAAATTTGCAATAAAAAATATGATAAGGAAGATTATGTACAACATATATCAAAATAAATACATAACTTTAAAGAATACATAAAAAAGTACTATAAACAGGAAGAAAAAAAGTGAAAAATGAATGATACAATTCAAAAAACAACAATAAATGACTTTCTATTTTTTCTGGTTGTAGCCGGGGTGCCATCCAGCTTTTTTGGATTAGTTAATGAAAAGTTTTTTTATATACCAGGTTTATTTGATCTTCGTTTGTTAAGCTGGCTTTTATCTTTGTTGTTTTTATTTTTTTATTTTAGAAATATCAAATATATTAAAAATATTACTGCCGGCAATTCCTTGTTATGGGTTGTTTGCTTTCTTGCTTTTGTTTTTCTTTCAACGTTATTGTTGAATAACGTTTCGTTTAAAGAAGCGTTCACGATATTTAGGGCAGATTATTTTACACCCATATCATGCCTGGCTTTAATGCTATATATGACCACGATGGATTCTGTTAGATTGAACAGGTTTTTTAACTGGATTATTTTAGCTATGTCTGTGCAGGGTTTGTTTTTTATAGTGTACTACTTTACCGGGCTTTCGGTTTTTTCAGTAAGTATTTATGAGACTATGGATAAGGCTAGATATTTTCTGGCTTATCCTATTTTTAATTCTCTTGTTTTTAATATTTCGGTAATCAATCTTTTGTTTAACAAAAAAATAAAATGGTTTGCTCCACTAATGATAAGTATTGTGTCTATGTTTTTGATATCTACCAGGTCGGTCCTGTTCAGTTATGTTATTTACCTTTCTATTATAAGTTTTTTGTATGTATTTACAGGTAAAAAAACAAAAACAATGACTATGATTTATCTGTTTTTGATGTTAGTAACTTCTCAGTTTATATTTAGTTATTACTTTAAGGATTATTCGGATTTCTTTTCTGAGAGATTGAATGAAATATTTGTTAGCAGCAGTTTAAAAGATGTTGCTAACTATAATTTCAGGCTTAAGCTCATAGATGATGCAATACAGTCGAACCTTATCAATGGGACGTTGCTGTTTGGCAATGGTTATGTTCGTTTTAGTGAGAGTGGAGATTATGATCTGACTCTCGGAGGGGATTCCAGTTTTGCAGGTGTTATTTATACCGAAGGAGTATTCGGGATTATTATAAGAATGTTGCCGATTATAATTATATTAATAAAAAATATAAAAGAATATTTATTTATAAGAAAAGAAGATACCATTCCTTTGAATATCATATCAATTGCAATGATTGTACCAGGTATAATAATGTATGCTCAAACTGCAATATTTAAAAATTATAATAGTACTGTATTCTTCCTTTTTGCTTTAGAAATTATCAAACTTAAGCAAGGACAATATATTGATAATAATAATCATAATAAAAAACCAGTAAATTCAGTTTGGAATTATCAAAAATGAAAAAACAACTAAAAATCTCCGTATTAACACCTTCATATAATCAAGGGATATATATTGTCGACAACATCGAGTCAGTACTAAATCAGAACTACCCTAACTTTGAGCATATAGTAATGGATGGGGGATCGTCTGATGACACTGTGAAAGTTTTGAAAAAATATTCTCATTTAATATGGAAGTCGGAGAAAGATAAAGGGCAAACGCATGCCTTAAATAAGGCACTGAAAATTGCATCAGGAGATATTGTTTGTTGGTTAAATTCGGATGATTTGTTATGCGAAGGCGTGTTCGAAATAATAAACCGGTTTTTTGTTGATAATTGTGATAGGCATGTAGTTACAGGTAACCTTCTTGTTGTTGATGAAAATAAACAGTTTTTGTGGAAACAAACTGCAGAGGCGGTTACCTATGAAGGATTATTGAATAATGGACAGTGTGTTCTGCAGCCATCTACAGTGTTCAGAAAAAACGTATTTGATCAAGTAGGTAGCTTGAACGATAAATTTCATTATACAATGGACCATGAGTTCTTCTTGCGGGCATCGAAGCAATTCCGATTCTATACGATAGATAAAGATATTGCTATGTTCCGGCGGTATCCGCAGTCAAAAACAGGGAGTCATGAGATCCGGTTTGTCAGGGAGTTGCTCAAGATAAAAAGACAATATGGGGCAAGAGTACTCTCTTTAAATAACATGAGATTATTGTGTATGTTTATTAAAGAACCTTTTAAGAAAAATCACTATTTAAGAATGGCAGTAAGGATATTGAAAGGTAAGCATCCTGATTATAGATATTATAATTGAAAGAAAGAGTGGTTAAATGAATATCTTGCATATATTGCCCAGTCTGAATTTGTATGGGGGTACACCCCGGATAGTTAAAGATTTGGTAACACAATCAAAACATATGCACTATATTTACTGTAGGAGCAGTTGGGAAGGTAAGGATAAATACGAAGAATTCAGAGTGGAATTCATTAAAAGTAATATTAATCTCTTTGACGGTTTATATGGGAAGAATATTGTTAAGCACATATATGAGATGCTTAAAATAATAGATAAAAACAGCATAGAAATAATTCACTGTTATTTTGATTATTGTATTGTTCTTGGAGGGATAATCAGATGTTTAAGGCCTCAAATAAAATTAATAGTTACTTTTCAGGGTTCATCGAGCCCTTCCGGATATTTGACAATTTCATTGCTGGCATTAGCATATAGAAAAGTAGACAAGTTTATATATATATCAAAATATGTTAAAGAATCAAAATATCAAGTGTTTGCTGGGTTAAAGAATAAAGAAGAACAGATTATATATAATGGTGCAAATAAATATAAGTCACATACTACAAAACTGAGTAATCAGCAAATAATATCGACAATATCAGGTCTGAATAAATATAAAAATCTTCCGGTTTTGATAGATTGTATGAATATTATAGTCAACGAAAAAAAAAGAAATATTATTCTTAATATAATAGGAGATGGAGATGAAAAGGCTAATATTGAGAATAGAATAAAAATATATAATCTTGAAAGTCATATTAATTTATTGGGATATAGAAGTAATGTCTCTGACTATTTGAATGAATCCCTTTTATGTGTTCATCCTGCTGATCAGGAAGGTTTTGGTATTGCTGTGGTAGAAGCGATGTTAATGAAAAAACCGGTAATCCTGTCAAATGCGGGTGCGTTACCGGAACTTATTGCCGATAATGAGTCAGGTATACTGGCAGATCCTTATAATCCTTACGATTGGGCGGAAAAAATAATGAAATTGCTGGATGATAAAAACCTTAGAGACAGAGTCGCGATAAAGGGATATGAAAGAGCTAGTAAATTGTTTAGTATTCAAAGATATGTTAATGAACTTGATAAAGTATATTCTGGTATTTAATGCAAAAGCTGCAAATGCCTTGGAAAAGAAATGAAAAAAAAAGTAGTAATACTTCAACCATATATAGCGCCATACAGGGTTAATTTATTTAATGAAATTAATAATTTTGATGATATTGATTTGTATTTGTTATATTTTAACAAAACGGAAGAAAGAAGGAAATGGAATAATACGCCTATTTGTAAGTTTAAGCAAGTTCAACTGCATCCGGTTATATTTCACTTTAATTACGAAAAAAATATTACAATACCGAATATTGCAGAACTGGTTCGTTTTTTAATAAAAATAAAACCTGATATGATTATATGTTCACCTAATATCGAAGGTATGGTTCTTTGTTATTTAAAGAATATTTTTAAATATAGAATTGCCAGTTGGATGGAATCTACAAATATAACTGAAAAAAATATCTCATTAATTAAAAAATATTTAAGATATAATTTTTTTAAAAATATTAATCATTTTATAATTCCTGGTAAAAAAACAGAAGAATATTTAAATTCAAATAAATATATTAAAAATAGGGAGAAATTATATTTTGCGCCGAATACAATCGATCAGGAAAAATATCTTTTGACTGAAAATGAAGTAAAAAATAAATTCGAGAATATAAAACATTTAAGGTTCCTTTTTTCGGGCAGTTTGATAGAGCGTAAAGGGTTTCACTTGTTGCAAAAAGCATTTCAGGATTTATCCGGATATTCATTTCCTTATACATATGAATTAAATGTTGCCGGAAGCGGTAATCTACCTGAATATCAAATACAGCATGTTAATTACAAAGGGTTTTTGCAAGGTGATGAATACCGAGAATTATTCAAAAGCTCACATGTGTTTGTTTTGCCTTCCTTGCGTGATTGTAATCCATTAACAGTTGTTGAAGCAATTAATGCCGGTAACATATTATTGTTGTCCGATGCGGTTGGCAATTATCCGGAGTTTGTTAAGGGCAATGGCTTTGTTTTTAAAAGCAATTCTAAAAATGCCATAAAGGATTCCTTATTTAAACTGATGAATTTAAATAATGAGGTATTTAAAGAAATAGCCTTAAAATCTATATCAATTGCAAATAATATAAATCATAAAAACAGTGCATTAAGTTTCTATCAGGCAATGATGTCAAAATGAATAATAAGAAAAAAATATTATTTCTCATCCAGCTTCCACCTCCTGTTCATGGGGTCTCTACCATGAATAAAATTATTTCCGACAGTAAATTAATCAATGGTTCTTTTGATACAAGAGTTTTTCCTCTGATGTTTGCCAGTGATATAAGTGACATAGGGGTTGTTTCTGTTGGTAAGATTGTAAAAATGTTAATTTGTGCATTAAAGCTTGTTCGAACATTATTAGCCGATAGGCCTGATATCGCGTATTTTACATTAGCCCCGGCAGGTTATGCTTTTTATCGAGATATCATCTATGTATTTATTTTAAAGATATTTAAATTAAAAATAATATACCACTTACATGGAAAAGGCATCAAAAATATAATCAGTAAACATAAATTGAATAAAGTAATATGTAAATTTATATTTAAAAATGTAAATGTTATATGTCTGTCGGATCAGATAACTTATGATATACAGGATGTGTATGGTAAAAAGCCTTTTATTGTTAATAACGGTATTGTAAGAATAATAGATAGTAATTATTTTGAGGAAGAAAAAAATAACCGGGACATAAAAATTAAAATACTTTTTTTATCTAATTATGAAAAAACAAAAGGTATTCTGGACCTTGTAGATGCTTTAAGGATATTAGATAAAAAAAATATTGATTTTGAAACGGTATTGGTTGGTAAGCCTACAAAATCTATTTCTATTGATTATTTAAAAGAGTATATTACAAATAATGGGTTAATAAAAAAAATCAAAATATCAGGTCCCCAATATAATGATAATAAAAACGAAATTTTAAAAAATGCCAGTATATTTGTTTTCCCTACATATAATGAAGCATTTCCACTGGTAATATTAGAAGCTATGCAGTTCGGGTTGCCGGTTGTTTCTACTTTTGAAGGTGCTATTCCAGAGATTGTGGATGATTGTAAGACTGGCTTTCTGGTGCGTCAGAGAGATGTTACTTTATTAGCTGAGAAAATAGAGATCCTTATAAAAGATAAAGATATGCGTATAAAAATGGGCAGGGCTGGAAGGATAAAGTTCCTGGAAAAATACACATTAGAAACTTTTGAGCGAAATATGAAAAAAATTTTTGATGAGGTGTTGAATGATGATATTTAAGCAGAATTGTAGCTTCTTATATTTCAAATCACTTCTGTTATGGGAGATTAATTATGCATAATGAAGTTAAGGTTAGCAGGATTGATTCCTATGATGTAACTGGAATTTATAATAGTTTGCCGGATGAGATATTCGATATTATCAAACATGACAATACTGTGATATTGAAGCCAAATTGGGTAAAAGAATCACACCTTTTTCGTCCTGCAGACTGGGAGTATGTAATTACACACCCTACAGTAATAATGGCTGTTTTGATGAAGGTACTTGATAGGTTAGGTAATAATGGAAAAGTAATCATTACTGATGGACCTCAGACTGATTCTTCATTTAAGAAACTCATCGGACATTATCCGGTAAAGGAATGGGAGCAATTAGCTGAAAAAAGGGGAGTTTCTCTGGAGGTTATTGATCTTCGGGATGATGAGTGGGTTAATGAAGGAGATGTGACAGTCAAGAGAACGAAGCTCACTGGTGACCCTCGAGGTAAGATCGAAGTAAATTTATTAGGTAACAAAAGTGAGTTCCATGAACATATCAAGTCTAAAAGAGGATATTATGGAGCAGATTATGACATTTCAGAAACCAACCGGGCTCATGACGGTAAAAATAATCTTTACAGCGTTTCTCGTTCGGTAATAAATGGGGATGTGTTTATTAACTTGCCAAAGCTAAAAACACATAAGAAAAGCGGCATAACCTGCTGTTTAAAAAACCTTGTCGGAATTAATACTTATAAGAACTATTTACCTCATCACTGCGAAGGTGGACCTTCGGAGGGTGGAGATCAGTTCCCTTCTGATAATTTGAACGCTAGACTGGAAGGTCCTATTATGGCTTTTATTAAACAACATTTTATAAGAAATCTTATTATGGCTAAATTATTTAAACCTTTAAAGAAAATCGGAAAAAAAACTTTCGGGGATACCAATACGGTTATACGCAGTGGGAACTGGCATGGTAATGATACTATTTGGCGTATGATACTTGATCTTAATAAAGTACTTTTTTATGCTAATCCTGACGGCAGCATGCGTGAAGGAAAATGGAACAATGCAAAAAAATATATTGGAATAGTAGATGGCATTCTGGCCGGAGAAGGGAATGGCCCTATGTCGCCTGACCCTGTGGAAATGAATTATATTTTCTGCGGAAGCAATCCTGTAGCGATTGATGCGGTTTGTGCTCGTTTTATGGGATTTAATCCGATGAAAATATTGTCGATTAAGAATTCATTTAAGATCAGGCAGTATCATATATGTAATTTTTCTTATGATGATATTGTTATAAATATTGGTAAGAACAAATTTAAGATAGCAGATCTGCCTCGTTATTTTATCGTTCCGTTTAAGCCGCATTTTGGCTGGATAAACTATATTGAGGGATAGCAATGAATAAAATTTATTATAAGCTTCTATATTTTGCAAAAGTTGCAGTTGTATCTTGTGCAGCCGGAATAGCAGGTCTGGAATGAGGGCTAAAGTTTATGTCTTTTAAAAAAAATGTTCTAAAAAATATTATTAAGCTTCCACCACAATTGAATAATTTTTTGTTAGCTTTTAATAAAAAACCTGAATGGATTTATGGGGAAAAATATAAGTCATATCAAACGTTTATTGATAGTAACCATCATGGTTTTGATAACACAAAAAAGTTAATAGATTTAGTTAATTATGCCATACAAAATATCCCTTATTATAAAAACTTATATGCAGGTCTGAGAATGAATAATTTGGATGATTTCAGAAAAGGCATCTCTTTTATTGATAAACAAATAGTAATGAGTTGCCATGATGATTTCATCTCTCTAAATAGTAATAAATGCCAATATGATAATGTTACTACAGGAGGTACTAGTGGGAAACCGTTAAATATATTAGTTCCTAAAGACAGATATATCAAAGAATTGGGAACTATGCATTTTTTATGGAGTAAGGCAGGCTATAAATATCAGACAAGAGCGGTTATCCGGAATCATCACCTATTACCTGAAAAAGATTTCGTGATTAATCCTATTACGAAAGAAGTGATTTTTGATGGCTTTAGGCTCTGTGATGATTATTTTGAAATAATATATACTTTAATAAAGCGATTTAATATACAATTTATTCATTGCTATCCTTCGACAGCCTATGAATTCTCTAGATTTTTATACGACAGCAAAAAGGATTGTTCTTTTATCAAAGCCTTTTTATCCGGTTCGGAAAATATTATAGACTATCAAAAAAACCTAATAAATAATAAGCTCGGAGTAAAATTCTACAACTGGTATGGGCATAGCGAAAAATTGCTTCTTGGTGGCTATTGTCAGTATTCAGATTATTTCCATATGGAACCAACATATGGATATTTTGAATTAATTGATGAAAAAAGTGAAGTAATTGATGTGCCTGGTAAAGTAGGGGAGATTGTCGGCACAACTTTAGATAATTATGGTATGCCATTGATAAGATATAGAACGGATGATTATGCTGAATATGTTTCACACAAATGTGAAGCATGTTGTAGGGAGCTATCTGTTATTAAGAACATAAAAGGCAGATGGAGTGGCGAAAAAATATATAACAAGGACGGTACCTTTGTTACTACAACTGCGTTAAATTTGCACGACGAGCTTTATGCTGTTATTAACGGTATACAGTTTGTTCAGAAAGAAAAGGGCATGTTAACGGTGATGATTATTAAATCTGATAAATATAATGATTATTATGAACGAAAGATAATTGAATATTATAAATATAAGCTAAAACCTGATACCGAAATAAATATTGTATATGTCGATAAGTTGATCAAGCAAAGCAATGGTAAATTTTTGCATTTAATAAGTAAAGTAACTTAGCTTCAAAACTCGAATATGATTTGTAATAGCCGATAATCTATGAATGTTCAGCCTCCCTTAAAAACTGTCTTGACATCTCAGTCCATTGTATTATAACAGAGATACAAAATGCTTTGGTATTCTTAACTAACAATTTAGTTTTGGTAGAATGCTTGGAGTTGAAAAATGACACGCATTAAAATTGTTCTAGTTGCTGCAGCCAGACCAAACTTCATGAAAGTAGCTCCTATAATTAAAGAGCTCAAAAAATTTCCTGATAAGTTTAATTCAATTCTAGTTCATACAGGGCAACATTACGATTATGCGATGAGCCGGGCTTTTTTTGAGCAATTAAATATACCTGCTCCAAATATAGATCTTGAAGTCGGATCAGGCACTCATGCTGAGCAGTCTGGGAAGGTTATGATCAAGTTTGAGCAGTTTTTAATTAAGGAACGACCTGATATTGTCATTGTTGTCGGTGATGTTAATTCAACAATGGCCTGTGCAATCGCTGCAAAAAAAATGAAAATACTTGTAGCTCATGTTGAAGCTGGTCTTCGTAGTTTTGATCGTAACATGCCAGAAGAGATTAACCGGTTACTTACAGATTCAATCGCTGATATTCTGTATACTCCTTCTGAGGACGCGGATAAACAATTGATTAAAGAAGGTATTGAACAAAAAAAGATTATCCATGTCGGCAATATCATGATTGATACTTTGCATACTCAAAAATCCATAGCTGATGCGTCCAGATATTACGAAAAGCTGGGGCTCAATAAATCTCTTTACGCACTAGTCACCTTACATCGTCCCGGCAATGTTGATGTTAAAGAGACTTTTACAAGAATAATGGACGTATTATTGGAAGTATCAAAAACCACAACAATTATATTTCCGATGCATCCACGAACGAGAAAGCTGATCCAATCATATAATATGGCCGCTATGTTGTCTTTTGATAAAATTATTCCAAGTTGTATAAATGCTATTAATCCGATAGGGTATAACGAAATGCTGAATCTGACTTTGAATGCCCGTCTTGTGCTTACTGACAGCGGTGGACTTCAGGAAGAAACAACAGCTCTGGGCATCCCTTGTCTGACGTTACGAGAAAATACTGAGCGCCCCGTAACAGTAACGGTGGGATCAAATGTTATTGTGGGTACTGATCCTCAATTAATCTTAACAACTTACGAACAAATAATGAGTGGAGTATATAAGCAGTCTTCCGTTCCCCGATACTGGGATGGAAGGACAGCTGCGCGGATCGTTCAGCATTTGGATAAATATTTTAGCAATGGAAGGAACCAATAATGAAAGGCAATAAATTCAGTCAGAGAATCAAAATTAATTCAATAAATTAAATGCACCCAGAATGCCTACTCCAAAGTTGATTATAAAGGGGGTAATATCTGTGTCGTTTTTATTATCGTGCATGAGGATTTTTTCTGCTTCTACAAATATATTGTAGCGGTCAATTTTATACGCTGCTCCTCCCCTGAGATTAACGCCAATCGTAGGAGTTGAATAGGTTGAAGATAAAATATTGACATTAATCCCCCCGGCTAAATATGGGCATACCTGTCCGTAAGGATTGAAAATATATTTGAGATCTGCTTCAATGGGGACTAATCTTAATAATCCAGGGCTGATAGTCCTGTTTGTCTCGATATAATTGGCTTTGAGGCTTAAAGCCATGCTGTCGGTTAGCATGAAATCAACTCCGACACCTAATGTCCAACTGTCGTCAAATTTGTTCGCAAGATGAGCAGGACCGGTAAAGAAATTAATGTTGGTGTCAATAGCCTGGGAATTAATCGGAATGAAAAAAAATACCAGGATCAGGAACAATAACTTTTTCATTTATATATCCCCCTTTGGTTTGTTTTATCGTCATTTATATCTATATAAATATAATAATTTAATCATACGTCGTTAACCTCTGGTAGCTTAGGCTAATGACTAGAAATTGTCAATATGAAATTATCATGAACAAAATATTTTTTGGTTTTTCAATTATGATATTTTAAAACTATAATAAATGGTTGTTGACATTAAGTAGGCTTTTTGTTAAGAAACAAGTTGGAAATTACAGTTGCTGGATTAATTGTCTTATATTGATATAAACAATTCTTAAATAAAATGAGATTTTTTATTGTATTTGCCAATAATGCTCATTACCTCACAAATGTCTTATCTCTGCTATGAATACTACGTTTTATCCTGATGAATTAGTAACAGAATATGTTTTTTGGAGGGAAAAATGCAGCAACTGATACAAAATTTTAAAAGCGGAGAGCTTTATGTAGATGAAGTGCCGCTGCCTTCACTTTCCGAACGGATGGTGCTTGTTGAGAACAGATTCTCCCTTATTAGTCCCGGGACAGAGAAAGGGACGGTGATAACCGCACAGGCTTCTCTCTTTGGCAAAGCAAAGCAACGTCCCGATCTGGTAGCGCAGGTACTGCAGAATGTAAGGAAAGAAGGACTTAAAGCCACACTGGAAAAAGTTAAGACTAAACTTGATTCCCTTAAGGCACTTGGGTACAGCACATCCGGCGTGGTGATTGCATCGATGGATAGTAATGGTGCATTTAAGCCAGGGGATAGGGTGGCTTGTGCAGGGCAGGATTACGCTTCCCATGCCGAAATAGTCAGCGTACCTCAAAACCTGGTAGCAAAAATACCGGATAATGTTACTTTTGAGGAAGCCAGTTTTGCGACCCTTGGTGCAATAGCTCTTCAGGGGGTAAGGCAGGCGGACCCAAAACTTGGAGATAATGTTTGCGTTATTGGACTGGGACTTATCGGACAGTTAACCTGCCAGATACTGAAAGCTAATGGCTGTAATGTTTTCGGAATAGATATTTCCTTGTCGCTCGTTGATTTAGCAAGCCGGAATAGCGCTCATGTAGCGGTGAGCAGATATAATGATAACCTACAGGCTGCTGTTGATAATTTTACCGGAGGAAATGGGTTTGATACGGCAATAATAACTGCTGCAACACCAACAAATGATCCTGTTGTGTTGTCTTCAGAGATTTTGAGAAAAAAGGGAAAAGTCGTTCTTGTCGGTGCCATAAAAATGGATATACCCAGAGACCCTCACTTTTATAGAAAAGAACTTGACCTGAGGATGTCCTGTTCTTATGGTCCCGGTAGATACGATGGTAACTATGAAGAAGGCGGAAATGATTACCCTTATGCATATGTGAGATGGTCGGAGCAGAGGAATCTGGAAGCATTTCTGAAGCTTTTGGCTAATAGGGTTATCGATGTTACCCCTTTGATCACACATGTTTTTGATATAGAAAATGCAGAAAAAGCTTATGATCTCGTGTTGGGAAAAGAGAAGGAATTTTTTATAGGAATTTTACTTCGATACTGCGAATCAAAACAAAAAAACGTGGCCAAATATACTATAAATATGAATCCAATCAAAGATATTAATGTAGGGTTTGTCGGGGCAGGTAGTTTTGCTCAGAGCTATTTGATTCCTTATGTGAAAACTCACGATTGCCTCTTGGACACTGTGATAACGACTAGTGGACTAAACGCAAAAAACACTGCTTTTAAATTCGGCTTTAACCATGCATCTACTACGTCTGATGATGTTTTTTGCAGTAAAAGGATTAATACTGTTTTTATTGCGACCAGACATAATTCTCATTCAAGGTATGTGATACAGGGACTCAAAGCAGGAAAAAATGTTTTTGTGGAGAAGCCACTGGCAATTAATATCGAAGAGTTGGCAGATATAATAAATGTTTATCAGGAATCGGACAATCCGCGGCTGATGGTGGGTTTTAACCGCCGCTTTGCGCCGTTGTCCGTCAGAGCAAAAGAAGAGTTCAGAAAAATTGGTGAGCCGCTGGTTATGAACTTTAGAATAAATGCCGGATTCATACCAAGAGAACATTGGACCCAGAATGAAAATATCGGTGGAGGAAGAATTATTGGCGAAATCTGCCATTTCATTGATTTAATGCAATATTTTACTGCGGCAGATCCTGTCAGGGTATATGCCGAATGTATAGATACTGCCAATGATAGTATAAAAAATGATGATAATATGGTCGTGGTAATCAAGTTTTCCGATGGGTCTGTAGGTAATCTCACATATCTTGCTAATGGAGATAAAGCTTTGCCAAAAGAGAATATAGAGATTTTTGGCGGAAAAAAAATTTTTGTGATAAATGATTTTAAAGAAGGTCTGATATATAAGAATAATAAGAATTCTTCAATAAAGATGGTTGGGAAAGGACACAAGGAGGAAGTGACAGCATTTCTGGGTTCTATTAGGGGGGGTAGTCCTGTTCCGATAAGCTTTGAGTCTATCTGTCTTACTACCTTAACTACTTTTAGAATTATAGATAGTTTGAGGACTGCTTTGCCACAAAAGGTTGAACTCTATGCAAGATAAAATAGTTACAAGCTTCTGTAAACTCAAGTCGTATTGTGAAGCTGAAAATTTTATGGGCTGGGATCCTTTTGATGGGTTGAACAGCAGGTTGTTTCGTCGATTCCCTTATATCAACAAAAATAATTATGCAAGACTTGCCTGGATCCAGCTTTTCAAAAAATGTCCGATTAATCTGCGCAAGCTTGTCCTGATTGAAAAAGGCTATAATCCTAAAGGCCTCGGATTGTTTTTATCTGGTTATTGTAACTTGTACCGGATTAATCGGGATGAAGAATATCTGGAAAAAATAAGATATTTTATTGAAAAAATCATGAGCTTAGAAGTTAAGGGATGGTCGGGAAGTTGTTGGGGATATAATTTTGATTGGCAGGCGAGGGCATTTTTTCATCCGAAGAATACACCTACGGTTGTAGCTTCTGTCTTTGTTGGTTATGCATTGCTGGATGCTTACGAGATACTGAAAGAAGATAGATTATTAAATACGTCGCGTTCAATATGTGAATTTATATTAAAAGATCTGAACCGGACATATGATAAAAATGGGAATTATGTATTCTCTTATTCACCTCTGGATAAATCTTCTATATTTAATGCTTCCCTTTTGGGATCAAAGTTATTGTCGAGGGTTTATTCCTATACAAAAGAAAATAATCTTATAAGCGAAGCCAGAAAGTCTGTAGAATTTTGCTGCAGCCATCAGAAAGAGGATGGATCATGGACTTATGGTATTCTGCCTTTTCACCAGTGGATAGATAATTTCCATTCCGGCTATAATTTGGAATGCATATCGGAATACCAGAAATACTCCGGAGATGCAACATGCCAGGAAAATCTGGAAAAAGGGTTGAATTATTATTTAAAAACTTTTTTCACCTCAAAGGGGGAGCCTAAATACTATCACAACTCCTTATATCCGATAGATATACATGCACCTGCTCAATTGATAACGACACTTGTCAGACTTAATGGATTTGAAAAAAATATTGACCTAATAAATAACGTAGCAGGATGGGCTGTAGAAAATATGCAGGATAAGAAAGGTTTTTTTTATTATCAGCTGCGTAAAAGGTTTTCTTGTCGAATCCCTTATATAAGATGGGCGCAGGGATGGATGTTTTATGCTTTAAGCCTGTACTTATGCAGGATACAGGTGAAGATAAAAAAACATTATAATAAAATTAATATATTTAATATTCCTATTGATGCTATTACGATGAAACAAACTCTGGATTTGATTGTCAGGTCAATAGCGTGCAATAAGCAATTACACCATACTGCAATTAACGCAGGTAAAATAGTTAAAATGTATAAAGACAATGAACTTCATACGAGCATAATTAGTTCCGACATCATTAATGCAGATGGGCAGTCTGTTGTCTGGGCTTCCAGAATTCTGGGTAACCCATTGCCTGAAAGAGTGGCCGGTATTGATTTGATGGAAAATATTGCTAGATTAGCCAAAGAGAAAAACTATACGATTTTTCTCTTTGGCGCAAAAGAATATGTAGTAACAAAGGTGGTTGAAATATACTCTAGAAAATATTCCCCTGATATTATTGCCGGATACAGAAACGGGTATTTCAGTGAAGAGGAAGAATCTAAGATTGCCAGGCAGATAAATATAAGTAAAGCAAATATATTGTTTGTAGCAATGACTTCGCCGTTTAAAGAAAAATTCTTATATAAATATAGAAAATTATTGAAAAATGTAAACTTTATTATGGGTGTCGGGGGGAGCTTTGATGTGGTTGCAGGGAAAGTGAAGCGGGCGCCTTTGTGGATGCAGAAAATTGGCATGGAATGGTTTTTTCGTTTAATGCAGGAGCCTGGCAGGATGTGGAAGCGGTATACTCTTGATAACTTGAAATTTATATATTTATTATTGAAGGAAAAGTTAGAAAATAATATTGCAAAGTAATACAGCATTATATCCGTATCTTGTTATGTAATGATTGATAGCGGGGTTTGTTTAATAGAAAGGGGTACTCTTTATGGAGTTGCTTGAAATGGAGTTGCGTGATTATTGGAATCTATTTTTTCGTCAAAAAAAGATAATTATCAGTATGTTTGTTGCGGTGCTTGTAATCGGTTTGATATATATTTTTACATCCCGTCCGGTATATGAGGCAAATTGTTCTCTGTTAATTACTGAGTTCTCGGGAAATATGGGTATCTTAGGAGAAAAGGGTAATGCCGGTTATTTATTTGAATCGGCAGATAGGGCTAATTATATAAATACTCAGTCGGAATTGATTAAGAAACGCTACATACTTACGAAATCTATAAATGAGATAAAATCGTATTATAAAGGACAGGCTATTTCCTCATTAAGCTTGAATTCGCTTAGTAATTCTATAAAGGTAAATGTAATAAAAGGTACTAATCTGATTTCTATTAGCTACAGGGATAAAGATCCTGAGTTATCTGCCCATGTTGTCAATGTTCTTTCTAAAAACCTGGTTATTCAGGATCAGGAGATGAATCAGGAGAAGTTTTCTTCTGCTAGGATGTTCATCGAAAATCAGTTAAAAGAACAAAAAGAAAAATTAGAGCAAGCGGAAAACTTGGTGTTATCTTATAAAAAAAATGCCCGGACAGTTGCCTTGAAAGAAGAAACTATAGGTAAATTAAAGGAACTTGGGGAAATAGAGGCGAACAGAATGGAACTGGATACGCGAATGAAAGGAATGCTGGCACAAAAACAGGAACTGGAAAATAAAATAAACAACAATTCATCACAAACTAATCCATTTGTTTCTGGCTGGATGCAGTCGTTGGAATCAGTTAATCAGGGCATTACAGGGCTTAGGGCTCAGTTGAATAGCGTCAATAATAATGTTAATAGAGTTAATGGCAGTCTTAGCCAACTACCGCCAAAAGAAGTTGAACTGGCCCGGGTTGTTCGTGATCAAACTATTGCTAACGAGGTATACAATCGATTGCTGATTCGTTATGATGAAGTCCGCATTAACGAGGCTAGTATAATAAGCAATATAAAGATTATGGAGTCGGCAGTTACCCCTGATGCACCTGTAGCACCTGACAAGAAAAAACTGCTGTTTTCTACTGTTATGATTGGTATGATTTTGAGTTTTGGTTTTGCATTAATCAGGGAATATTTGAAGGATGTACCTAGAACACTTGAAGAAGTGCAGGATATAATGCCATATGATATGCTTGGGCAGCTTGCTTATCAGGATAATGTCAATCCTTTATTTATGAGGACAACTGCAAATTCGGTAAATACTGAAGCGGTCAGATTGATCTGTGCTAATTTGAAGTTTAAGGAAACTATGGATAAAAAATCAATGAGCATTCTGATAACAAGCGCTTTGCCTCAGGAAGGAAAAACGCTGTTAACTTCAAATTTAGCAATATCTTTTGCCAATAGCGGGAAAAAAGTAGCTGTCGTGGATATAGATTTACAACGCCCAAAAATGAAAACCAATTTTCAATTACCCAATGAGAAAGGAATTACTGATTATCTTGCTAATGAAGCTGAATTAAAAGATATTCTCAATCTCGATTCGGAAAGTGGAGTTACTGTGGTTACTGCTGGCAAAACATTACTTAATCAATCCGAATTAGAGAATAGCAGAATGTCAGATTTGTTAATATATTTAAAAGCATCATATGATTTTGTTTTCTTTGATTCTCCTCCAATTACTCTTGTTGCCCAGACATTGGAATTTGCCAGAAAGGTTGACGGCATTATTCTGGTTGTTGATAGTAAAAATACTGCACGTAAGGCTCTTAAGGGGATGGATGCCTTATTGAAAAATAAACAACTGCCAATTTTAGGTATGGTTTTCAACAAAATGCGCAGGGAAGATTCCGGATATTATTATAATTATTATAACTATAATTATTGAGGTTTTAACTTGGTTCATTTCTACTGTAACTTTACCCATAGCATGAGTGTTTTTTGTGTGTGGGTTCCTGATTAACTGCTTTGCTCTGGGAATGCCGGAACTACCCACAGACATCCTGTAGAGAAATAAAAAGCGGAGATCGGATGCTCATGCTTGGTAATTGATAAAATATCATTCCTTCGAGAATCGTCATGAGGGACTTGTCCGATATTTAACTGCCCATCAGTAAAATGCTCATTACTCAACAGCAATAGCCCGGCACTGTAAGCGCCTGGATTATTAACTGTGCTGAAATCAATTACCGCCTCGAAGCCAGGTAATTACAAGGATATGATAGTTGGTTTTCTATCCTATGGGATGGCTGCTATTTTCTATATATGTTTGTTTAGCTGGTTTAACCCGGATAATGAGATAGAGCAGAGCCGCGAAAACCGCGGCCCCGTTTTTGAGTAATTATTTGATTAATGAGTTGATATATTCTTCAATCCAAGTATATCCGCTTGGTGCCAGGGAATATGGGGTGAGGCTTGTGTCGTCAGTTCCATATTGCTTCTCGAAACTGTCGGGAAGGCTGTCATTATCGGAATCAGCAGGTTTTGTTCCGGATTCATAGACTGGATAGTCGCTTGCAGAAATACTGGTTTTCAATGCTCCGGTTGAATGTATAACGTCATTAATAACCCTTTCATCCGCTGTATCAAGTTGTGGTGTTCTTGCACCTGCTTTACCGAGTACTTCATTGTATGCATGTTCTGCCGTATCCTCGCTTATCCCTGATGGCATAACAACATGGCTGTATGAAATGAAGGACGATCCGTCGCCTCCTCCCAAAAATGCAACCAGGCTTAAGTCGCTGCCGTTACTGCCGATAGTTTTGTCAGGGCCAATATTCCCATATAGGTAGAACCTTGAGGTGTCTTGAATATAATATTCATTATTCCATCCAGGATAATTGAATATCTGGATAGGCTGCTTCGGACCCTCTGTTCCTTTTCGTTTGTAGTAGTTTTTGATAATGTTCCAATATGATGGCTGAAATTCATAGAAACCCGAATCCGGATTTTCCAGGGGAGCACCTATGAAATTAGTCCCCTTATGTGTCCAGTGATACATAATGTTATTGACGATTTCTCCGGAAGTTCCGTCGTTACATTCGGGACCTCTTTGTTTGTAATGGGCAAAGAGGTTGTGGTGAATGCTGATATTACTTGCGCTGTCACCGATAAGTAATGGATATCCTGTTAATGCACGATAATTCTGATCCCAAATAGGCTCTGAAATTATATTCCATTGCCAGGTTATATTGTGAGCGGCATACCATATTTCTGTGTTTTCATTCGAACACCAGGATATTGAACAGTGGTCAATTATAATATTGTATGGCGGACCGTGAGGACAGGTATGTCCTCCAAAGGCATTGATTGCAAGCCCGTCTCCATTTTCGTCGTTGCTGCTGGTGCGTGCATTTCCGTTCCTAATGCGAAGGCCTCTTACAATTATGTCATGGCTTTTTATTCTGATGGGTGCTCCTTTAATGCAGATACCTCCTCCTGGGGCAGTTTGCCCGGCAATTGTAATATATGGCGTGTCTATGCTGATCTCTTCTGTTAATGTAATAATGCCTCCGGTTTCAAATACTATAAGAAGGGGCCCGGTAATTTTAAAAGCGTTCCTGAAGCTTCCTGGTCCTCTGTCATTTAAATTGGTTACATGATAGATTTCGGGTTGAGTTGGACCAGAGAATGCACCTCTGGTTTTAGCGCCGAAACCTTCTGCTCCGGGAAAAGCAATCTCGGCAGTTTGAGGCAGAGCCTGTACGACTATGGAAGCTGTTGTGGTAATAGAACTTTTTTCGTCTGAAACTGTTACTGTGATTATGTACTCCCCTGCTATTGAGGGCGGTGTCCAGTTAGCTATGTTAATTGTAGGGCTGTTATCTATTGTTCCTGGTCCGTTAAATGTGTAAGAGAGAGCTTCTCCGCCCGGATCACGGGCTTCTACCGTGACAACTGTGGTTTGCCCTGTGAAGATTGTCGCTGGGGCTACCTGTACAGAGCTGATTTGCGGCGGATAGTCTTTTTGCTGGATAGTGAGGCTTATATTTTTAGAAACTGTATGGGAGCCGTCTGATACGAAGACTATTATCTCTTGTGTTGCTATATTTTCTGAGGGCATCCAGGTTACTACATTTGGTGAGTTTGTCTGCGTTATAGTACCGTTGGCTAAGAAATTATATGAAAGAGTATCGTTGTCAGGATCCGTTGCTAGTACTGTAAGAGTGACGGAATCACCCTGCTGAATATCCTGGCTGGATAAATAGAGATCATTAATGACCGGTTGGTCATTGTTTTGTATAGTGTATACGGTTACTTGAGTTTTTTTAAGCACCTTGTCAAAGCCATTGTTACCAATAATTCTCATTTCGTAGGTCCCGGGAATATCCGGCGGGGTCCAGACAACTACGTTTGGCGTGCCTATCAAATCTTTGCCCACTCTGGTCCCTAACTGTCCCGGTGGGAATGAAATGGAACCTGCAGAAGGCATATACGTATAGGTTAGCCGGTCTTTATCTTTATCACTGGGTATTACCGTTATGAGTGAACTTTCCCCCACGTTAACGCTGACAGGAGATGCTACGACACTGTTAATAACGGGATAACTTTTATCTGCCGGAGTATTGACAGTTGCATATACCCTGCGTAGGACTTTGTAAGGACCATTAGTTCCGATAATTTTCATTTCGTAGGTTCCGGGAGTATTCGGCAGTGTCCAGACAACTACGTTTGGTGTGCCTATCAAATCCTTGCCTACCCTGGTTCCTGCCTGTCCCAGGGGAAAAACTATGGATCCTGCTGCGGGGAGGTACGCATAGGTTAGCCGGTTTTTATCTTTATCGCTGGGGGTTACTGTTATTGTAGTTGTTCCCCCCGGGTCAACATTGCTTGGAGATGCAATTACACTACTAATATATGGATAACTGATTATTACGGCACCTATCTGAATTAATCCTGCATCGAACTTATCAAGATCAAGAATGTCAGAAATGTTTAACGAATTTATTCCTCCGGATAAGGCTACTAAGGTATCATTGTTTATATTCGCGAGAAAGTTATTGTCCTGCTGACTGTTGAGACTACTGTCATTTGTATCCGGTATTCCGGTTTGGTCGGTTATTTTTGAGCATCCGTTAATAAGTGTCAGTGCTGCTACTATTGCAATTGCGATAAGAATTATTTTTTTCATAAGCGTTTATCCTCCTTTAAATGGTGGAATTCTCGGTTGCCTTAACGGGGAAAGCAGCTCGTACTTAATCCTGAAACTATTCAGTATTTTGTTTGTTATATTGAGTAGCCTCCTGTTCTCAAAAATTAAATTCCTAATAATTTAATATAAGAATAGAAGAATGTCTACGGCTGTAAGTTGTTGTAGTTGTGATGAAAGTTCAAATATGGTTCATAATACCTATGTGAATTATCCGGAATTATATGACTGAGCTGCATAACAATGATATATTTACCGGAATACCTTTATGGAGAAATGCAGCGGGTTATCTGCAAAAGAAGTGTTGGGGCGGTATCCTTTAGATCTATTTCCTTCTTTGCAGGACGAAGGCGCTTTTGAATACCTCAATTTTTATTCAACGTGTATAATAGAGCTATATATTCATAAGGAAATACAAAATGGGAAATAACAGAATATATTGTCGAATAATTTTCTCTCTCCTAATATTGATTGGAGTAACAGCGCCATTACACGCTGATGATCAAGGCTTATTTACCTTGCGGTTTAATTGGCCGGCAAAGCTTTCGGGACATGTCATCTCTGAAGTTGGTTTTCACCGTTATGAAGCTGGTAAGGAAAAATCTCATTATGCTAAGAAAGCTAATTATTTTTCCATAACAAAAATAAATGATGGCTTTGAAATGATTACAACGGGAGGAATGGTACTCCAAAATATACCATTGCCTAATGTTAAGGATAGACTTCACTTGTTAGCCGAAATTGACACTGATCCGACGATTGTCCTGTCAAAAAAAGGTGAGGTAGCAAAGATAATAGGACTTGAGGAATATCGAACGAATATGCTCAATCTGGTTAAGGAAAGACATTCTGAATATGATAAAAAAGAATTAAAGGCAGTTTCGTCATATTATGATGCCAAAGATTTGGAAGCTAATCTAATTAATGATTATGACGAGACATTTTTTTATATGCTCAAATATTGGATTGATAAAAGCTTTACTCCTAAAAGTGTTTATTCAGGGGTGAGTATGATCAGGTTGCCTACGATATCAACTTCGGATGTGAAATATCATGGAATAGCGCAAGTTAGGGACCTTAATAAAAAGAACTCACTTGTAATCCTGGAGTTTAAGGAGTTTGTAGATCCCGGTGACCTGAAGCAAATGCTTATCGAAAATAATATTATTACATTGGACCAGTGGCATAGCCATCGTTGTAAGATTGATCCTCGAAAATTGTACAATAAATTTGAGATAGGCCAAAGCTCTAATGCTGATAAATCAGATAATAGTTATCGTTATACGACAACTCATTTTCTGGTAACAGATTTCAATACTCTTGTACCTCTGCAATACATTAAAAGTGTTGAAATTGTTTTGCCTGATTTTGAACAATACGAAGTGGTGAAATATTCCTACATAAACGATTAATTAGGTGGCTTCCCCGCCGATATGAACTTCTTAATCTATAATTTATCCGTAACGCCTCCAATAAACTAATAATGGACGATTTTGCACTATATAACAGGTGAAGATATTTTTGTTATTCAGGAATCTTATCTTTTTTAAAGATGTTTGTACGTACAACTCAGTCAAATTTTGCTTGGACTAAATGGGGAAAAATAGTATGATATACGGGTAATTTTATTTCCCGAATAAAAGTCCTTCGTTACTTAAGGATTACCATACCAAAAGGATAGCCAAATACGGTGCAATTGCGATGATTAGTATATCAAATGTGAAAATGTCATTTGGAGCTCAGGATATTTTTGATGATGTTAATTTTAATATTAATAGCAGAGAGCGGATCGGATTGGTAGGAAGAAACGGGAGCGGCAAGACAACCTTGTTCAATCTATTGAATAGAAGTGTGTTGCCTGAAGCCGGGACCATCGCTGTTCCCAAGAATTATACTATCGGGTATGTTCAGCAGCATCTGAAATTTACTGAGAGTACAGTCCTTTACGAGGGATGTCTTGGTCTGCGACCGCAGCATATTGATGACGTCTGGGTAGTTGAGAAAGTGTTAGCTGGCCTGGGATTCACAGAAGATGATATGTGGCGGCATCCGTCAGAATTTTCCGGCGGATATCAAGTTCGACTTAACCTTGCAAAAGTCCTGGTTGCCGAACCGCATCTTTTGCTCCTCGATGAACCTACTAATTACCTTGATATCATCTCGATCCGCTGGCTGGTGAGTTTTTTGCGTAAATGGCAGAATGAACTCATGATCATTACTCATGATAGGAATTTTATGGATAGCGTTACTACTCATACCATGATCATTCACCGTAAGAAGGCCCGGAAAATAGCCGGCGATACTTCGAAATTATATGAGCAGATTGCGAAAGAAGAAGAGATTCACGAAAAAACACGTATGAATGATGAGAAGAAACGTAAGGAGACCGAACAGTTTATTAGCCGGTTTCGCGCTAAGGCAAGACTTGCCGGAATGGTTCAATCCCGGGTCAAAGCCCTGGAGAAAAAAGAAAAACTTGAAAAACTCGAAAGGATTGAGACACTGGAATTCTCATTTAACGCGTCACCTTTTTATGCCAAGAAAATAATGGAAGTCAAAAATATATCGTTTGGCTATAAAGAAGATCATCTCTTGATCCATGGACTTTCGATCTCGATTGCGAAGGATGACCGGATTTGTGTTATTGGTAAGAACGGGAGAGGTAAGTCGACGTTGCTGAAGTTGTTGTGCGGAGAGTTGACGCCGTCAGCAGGGTCTCTTTATGGTCACCCTGAAATTGCATTCGGGTATTTTGGCCAGACGAATATCGAACGATTGAATGTACAACGAACGATCGAAGAAGAGCTTATTGCAGCTGATCCAGATAATAACCGGAAGAAAGCTCGCGATATCTGTGGTTCGATGATGTTCCAGGGAGATTCTGCTCTCAAAAAGATCTCTGTAATCTCCGGTGGAGAGCGTAGTCGTGTATTGCTTGGCAAAATATTATTATCGCCGGTCAATATGCTTCTATTAGATGAGCCGACAAACCATCTTGATATGGAATCCTGTGATTCGTTGTTGGCTGCGTTGGATTCTTTTCCAGGCGCCTCGGTCATTGTTACTCACAACGAAATGTTCCTGCATGAGCTGGCGAACCGCCTGATTATCTTTGACGATGATAAAGTGTTTGTCTTTGACGGCAGTTATCAGGAATTCTTGGATCAGATAGGTTGGCGTGACGAAGCGCAGTCGAATGGCAGCAAGAAAAAAGCTTCGGACAACTCCGTGAGCCGCGGCGATAAAAAAAAGCTTCGGGCAGGGATAATTAATCAACGAAGTACGGTGCTTAAGCCACTGGAAAAGGCCATTAAAGAAAATGAGCATAAAATCGAAAAGATTGAGAAGCTGGTCCACGCAAACAATGAAAAAATTGTCGAAGCTTCTGCTAAAGGTCTAAGCGATAAAATAAAAGAAATATCATTAAAGAACCATCAGCATAAGACTGATATTGACCAGTTCTATGCACAGCTCGAAATTATTCTTGTAGAACATGACAAACAGTCAAATTATTTTGAAGAGCAGCTAAATCAGTTGGATTTGGAATAATTACAGTTTAATTGGTATTGTGGAACTATTCAATTTTATTTCTTCGATAAGGAAATTGTGGAAATTTATCACTGGTAAAAAAGTGTAATATAGGGTATGCTGTATGTCTTAATATATATAAAAATTTTATAGTATAAAGAGACATGTTTTTTGGAACAAGTAATTAAAATAGTTGAAAGAAGAGATAATCATGGAAACACTGGAAAAATTTAGAAAACTTGGGTTGTCGGAAGACACCTTAAAGGCCTTGAAGAAAAAAGGTTTTGAAGAGCCAACACCAATTCAAGAGCAAACGATCCCTATACTGCTTAAGGGCGAAGTAGATATTATCGGGCAAGCGCAAACAGGAACCGGCAAGACTGCAGCTTTTGGAATTCCAATTATCGAGAAGATTGAGGAAAAATCAAAAGTAACACAAGCTTTAATCTTGGTTCCTACACGAGAACTGGCAATACAGGTCGCTGAGGAGCTGAATTCCCTAAAAGGACAAAAAAACCTACAGATCGTTCCGATATATGGCGGTCAATCAATCGAAGAACAATTCAGAAGGCTTAAACGTGGAGTTGATGTTATCGTCGGTACTCCAGGACGCATTCTTGATCACCTCCGCAGACGCAGTATGAAATTAGATTCTATCTCCTATCTAGTTCTTGATGAAGCAGACGAAATGCTTGCAATGGGATTCATCGAGGATGTCGAAGAAATTTTGAAAAGTACAAGTGTTGAAAAAAGAACGTTGTTGTTTTCGGCTACAATGCCTCGTGAAATATTAGATATCGCAAAGAATTACATGAAAAAATATGAAGTTATCGCAGTAAGAAAAGAAAATATGACGGTTGATCTTACTGACCAGATATACTTCGAGGTTTCATCCTCTGAAAAATTCGAAGCACTTTGCAGAATTATTGATATCGAGATAGAGTTCTACGGGCTTGTTTTCTGTAGGACAAAGATCGATGTTGATGAGATCGCGAGCAGGCTCAATGAGCGCGGGTACGATGCAGACGGATTGCATGGCGACATTTCGCAGGCGCAGCGTGAAAAGATACTTGATAAATTCAAAAAGAAACGTATTACTATCCTGGTAGCAACTGATGTTGCAGCCCGTGGAATAGATATTAATAATCTGTCTCATGTTCTTAATTATTCTTTGCCTCAAGACCCGGAATCATACGTGCATCGTATCGGGAGAACAGGAAGAGCAGGTAAGCAGGGAACTGCTATAACCTTTGTTACCCGGGAAGAATATCGCCGACTTCTTTTTATCCAGAAAATTGCCAAGACAGACATTAGAAAAGAAAAATTACCGAAAATAGAAGACATTATTAAAATAAAAAAAGTTAGAATTAAGAACGAGCTTGATAATATTGTTAAGATGGAAAACTTTGATAATTATCAAGAAATGGCACAAGAACTTCTTTCGGAATACCAATCAGCTGATATTTTGGCTGCTATCCTTAAATACACCTTTCAGGATGAACTGGATTCCAAGAATTATAATGAGATTAGAGAAGAAACTGTTGATTATAAGGGCAAATCAAGATTGTTCGTTGCCAGAGGCAAAATAGATGGAATGACACCTAGAAAACTGGTTGATTTTATTAGACAAAAAACAAATGTGAATGATAGAAATATTCAGGATGTCCAGATATTCGATAAGTTTTCCTTTATTACAACGCCATTTAAAGAAGCTGAAATAATTTTGGGCGTATTTAACGAAAACAAACGGGGACAAAAACCTTTGGTCACAAGAGCGAAAGATAAGAAATAGTTTTTTAAGATCCAAACATTTTTCATAACAGACTGCATGGTTTTGTAATAATAATTTACAAGCCATGCAGTTTTTTTGTTATTTAGTATATTGAAAAAATACTTAAGCGGGTATGGCTTTTCATCAGATCTTTTTGCTTCATTTTCTCGGATTTAGAGGTATAAAAAATAAATATTATTTAATACTTCCCCAATGTGCGGTAACTTTTATTCCACCGTTAGAAAACTGAAAAGAGTTTTTTACTTTGACTGGGAGTAATTGTAAATAGGGGATGCTGTTTGAGATGAAGAGTCCTGTCCAGCCTTTGAACTCGTTGCGGAGGGTTTCCCCGAAGTCTTTATATAACTGACGTATATCTTCTTGTTTTCCTGACAGTCTTATTCCATAAGGCAAGTTTGCAAGGATTAGTCCTTTGTTTTCCCATCTGTTTTTTAGTATCCGTGCATCCTGAGCCTGAAATGATATTAGTTCATCCATTTCTAGCTTTTTGCTATTACTGCGTGCTGCTTCTATTGCTTTTTCTTCAATATCAAAGCCGAAAAACCGAATATGATCTATCTTTGTGGGAATATCTCGGGCAGGATTCTCCTTCTTTATCTTTTCCCACAATCCTTTATTGAAAAAAGCAAAGTCGAAAAAGGCAAAATCCCTTATGCTGCCAGCCTGGACACTGTGAACAATACTGGCTGCCTCAAATAATAAAGTGCCCGAACCGCAGAATGGATCGACGATTGTGTTATAATTCTCAACTCCATATTTAAGGAGAAGCCCTGCTGCATAGGTTTCTCGTATAGGAGCATCGACATTGTGTGATTTATAGCCTCTTTTATGTAGATGTTCACCGGAAGTATCCAGGCTTATGGTACAGGCATCGTCAAAAAATCGAACGAAGATAGTTTTGCTCGCGTCTTCTTTTACTGAAATATCCTGGTTAAATCTCTGGTAGTAATTCTTTATACCGTCTGCGATGGTTTTGGCTATATTCCCGGTATGATGCAGCCGTGATTGTTTTGCGGTAACATTAATGTTTATTTCCGGATTGATACCAAGGTAGAGTTCCCATGGTTTTGTCCTGACTTTGTTAAAAAGCGTCGGATATGATTTGCCATTGAACGATGCAATCCGCATTAATATCCTATTTGCCGTTCTTAATCTTAGATTAGATTCATACATTAATCTGAGTTCACCCGAGTATTCCACTCCGCCTTCTACGATTACGAGATTGGTTACCCCTTCAATGTTTTTGAGTTCCTGAGCCAGGATATTTTCGAATCCCTGGGAGCAGGAAGCAAAAAAGGAATGAACTTCTTTAAGGAATCTTCGTTTAATCCGTCTTTCAAGTGCGCGAGTCGAGAGCTGACTTTCTGTCGAAGGTTGATCCTGTGTTTTATTATTATTCATATGGACTCTATTCATCTGAGAATATATTTCTTGTAGTTTAATGACGTAGTATAAGCTGTTTTTTCTGATAATGCAAATATTCGTGTTGATAAGGGTGCAGATACTTTCGGTGGGTAAATAACCTTTTGGCAGTTTGAAGTTGGTTGGCGGTTTGGATTGAGATTTTTCCCAGGCTGCAACCTTGTTTTGCAAAATGAAGTAAAATTGTTGTAGTGGTAGTAAAATCAACTTGACAAATAGAAAAACTCCCCAAAATTTTTATAGAGGCGACTACTGACAATAGACCTCTAATAAAAAATTTAGGGAGCCAAAAAGTGATTCAATTATCTGGTATTTTCAATAAAAATAAAAGCATTAAATTTAGTGATGACCGAAAAGTGCAGATTCAGATGAAGCTGTTCAGGTAATTCAGGTAAACTGTCCACCTGATTCAGATTGATGGTGTCCAGTCGATCTCCGAGACAAAAATACAAGCAGATTATAAGGTACCGGTGGACAGTTTGGCTATCATAATCTGAACATTCATTGATGATCGACCTCCTTTCTTTTTGATAATCCTGATTCTAAATCCCATGCAATTCTTTTCGCATGGAGTGCTCATCACCTCTCATATTGATTTTGTGAGCATTATGAACAATGCGGTCAAGAATAGCATCTGCGATTGTGTTGTCTCCAATCACTTCATGCCAGTGTTCAATTGGCATCTGTGAAGTAATGATCGTTGATGAAATGCTGAATCGGTCTTCAAAGATCTCTAACACATCACGGCGTTCAGTTTCAGTAAGAACGCTTAATCCCCAGTCATCGATAATCAGCACATCAAGTTTTCCCAGGGCTTTAAG
>C687J13239_1000007_pt1 | contig 164428 bp, 108 predicted proteins | sample RifGroD2_FD_13239 | JGI IMG/M metagenome (IMG submission 13239) | reverse complement strand
GCAATAGATACATTTACAACTAAAATTGACTACGTTAGCCCTATTATCGCAAAAGATATGAATGACGTTCAGGACGCTATTGTAGCGGTTGAAACTCTTCTGACTCATACCGTGGAAGAAGTTGGAAATATATCTACTACTAGAGCTACTAATATTCAAATCGTAATCGGAGCGACATCAATCAATATCTTCAGGGATGGAGAGCAAGAGTCGTGGGTAGCAACAAGGGATTCGCGCGATAGGTTTTCAACGCTAACAAGGGGAGAAAGAACAATTAGTATAACTTACCCAACGGAGGTGTAGTCTTGGTTGGAAATGATTGGGAAGAAGGGTTTTTCATAGGAATAGCAGTGGGATCAACTGCTGAGCCTGGAAGTGATTACAACATAGGAGACACCATTAAATCATCTAACATGGAAGCTACATCTCAGGTAGTGTGGTCCCTTGATATTACCTATAAAAACGTAACAGTAGATGAAGACGGAAATATATATGTGTCGAGTAGTTATGGTGTACACAAATACAATTCTGATGGAGTCTTGGTGTGGGAAAAAACGGATGTTGAATTCGCAAATGATGTAGCGGTAGATTCTTCTGGTAACGTTTATGTTGCTCACAGGAAAAGCGTTGCACTTCAAACCGTGCGCAAGTTAAATTCATCAGGAACAGAATTATGGTACACAACATCTACTGATGATGCTAACGGTATAGCAGTAGATTCTTCAGGCAATGTCTATGTTGCATATAGCTCAGCAGTACGTAAATATAACTCTTCTGGAACGCTTATTTGGTCTAATACTGATGTAACCGCTATCGCTTATAGCGTAGCAGTAGATTCTTCGGGAAACGTTTATGCTGCCTATAATGCATCAGCTGGAAAAGCTGTGCGCAAGCTCAATTCTTCAGGAACAGAACTATGGTATAGAAACGATTCCGCTAACGGATATGATATAGCAGTAGATTCTTCAGATAACGTTTATGTTGCCTATAATGTTACCGGTTTATATGGCTATCCTTCTTTACGCAAACTTAATTCTTCAGGCACAGAATTATGGTATAAAAACGGGATGGGTTATGTTTATAGCGTAGCAGTAGATTCAACAGGAAACGTTTATGTTGCATATCACTATTTTGGTATTAGGAAACTTGATTCTTCTGGAAACGATATATGGTATTTCCCAATTAACTACGCAAACGCCGTAGTCCCTGACTCATTAGGTAATGCATACATTGCTGTTGGAGATATTACAAGGGGATTAACTAAGATTAAAGCAGATTTATCTTATACGATAACATCATAGGGAACTCACGGCTGATTAATCTTGGTTTTTTATACGTCTCTGCAAGGAGGTTTGTTGTGTCAGAAAAAGATTGGGAAGATGGATTTTCAACGGGAATAGCAGTAGGATCAACTGCTATTACTGAAGGTGGTTATAATATAGGAGATATCATACTATCATCTAACATGGAATCTATATCACCGATAGTATGGTCCCTTGATACTAGTTATAACAGCGTAAAAGTAGATACAGATGGAAATGTATATGCGTCATATAACGAGGGTGTGTACAAATACGATTCTGATGGAGTTTTATTATGGGAAAATATTGAGGTTGGACATGCGGTTGATTTAGACTTAGATTCTTCTAGTAACGTTTATGTTGCATATGATCAAGGTGTTGGTATTAAAACTGTGCGCAAGTTAAATTCATCAGGAACAGAATTATGGTCTAATACATCGGTTGGTTATGCTAACGGTATAGCAGTAGATTCTTTGGGTAACGTTTATGTTGCCTATAACTCAGGAGTGAGAAAGTATAGCTCTAGTGGAACACTTATTTGGTCTAAGACTGATGTAACTTCCGCTAATAGTATAGCAGTAGATTCTTCAGATAACGTTTATGTTGCCTATAGCTCTTCGACTAAAAAAGTGCGCAAACTAGATTCTTCAGGAAACGAATTATGGTCTAAAACTGATTATCCTAACGGATATGATATAACAGTAGATTCGTCAGATAACGTTTATGTTGCCTATTCAACTGCCGCTTCATACAACTATCCTTCTTTACGCAAACTTGATTCATCAGGCACAGAATTGTGGTATAAGAAAGAGATAGGTAGTAATTATAGCGTAGCAGTAGATTCTTCGGGAAACGTTTATGCTGCATATCCCCCGTTTGGTATTAGGAAACTTGATTCTTCAGGAAACGATATATGGTATTTCCCAATTAACGGCGCACGCGATGTAGCCCCTGACTCATTAGGCAATGTGTATATTGCTTCTATAAGTTCTATATATAGCAACAACATGGGATTAATCAAGATTAATGAGGATTTATCTTATACGATAACATCATAGGAAACTATGATATAAAGGTGGCGATACTATGCCTACGTATGGAGCAGATATAGCAACTGAAGAGATAAACATAACGGACGGAACAACCCTTCTTGATGCACTGAATAAGCTTATCGGGGATACTGTGTTATGGTCTGATGCTGTCAAATGGTTTAACGATGGTATTAACGAGTTAGCGAATTACCTTGAAATTGAAACTAAAAAGCAAGTCGTAACCACTGCTGGGATATTAAATTATCCCATACCTGCCGATTGTCAATCTATCTACAAAGCCGATTTACCTTTCGACACATGGGGAACGGATATTATCCTATATGGCGATCCAGGGGATGGCTTGTTCAATCTGTACTACTACAGAAAACCTTTGTACCTATCCAACGTCTACGATGTCCCTGCTGATATACCGAGTAACGCACATTACGCATTAGCTCTGTATGCTGCCATGAGGTACAAACAATCAGAGGAAGATTTCGATCAGGCAACGGAATTCGAGAAGGCTTTTGAGAAAAAGAAAGCCTTAATGGTCGAGTATATTAAAGCGAAGAAATTGAAAGAATCCTCTGGTAATACGTTGTTATCGTCACTGAATAAACTAGTCGGAGATATTGTCTTGTGGGATATTGCCGCCAAATGGTTTAACGATGGTATCAATGAACTAACAAATGAACTAGAAATAGAAGCCACTGCACAAATTGAAACAACTTCAGGGACTCTTCAATATCCAATACCCTCTGATTGTCTATCAATATTCAAGGCAGATTTACCATTCGATACGTGGGAAAATAATATAATTTTCTATGGCGATCCCGGTAGCGGCATTGTGAATCTTTATTATTACAGGAAACCTGCTTATGTTGTTAACGTGCAGGACTTGCCATCTGATATTCCGGTCAGCTCGCATTATGCCCTTGTGTTATACGCTGCAATGCGATACAAGCAATCGGAAAGAGACTTTGACCAAGCTTTAGCTTTTGAAAAAGAGTTTGAGAAAAAGAAGTCATTATTGGTCGATTATATCGAGGACAAGAAGCTCAAGGAATCATCAGGGGACACTTTACTATCATCCTTAAATAAACTTGTGGGTGATATAGTTTTGTGGCCTGAAGCTAAAAAGTGGCTTAATGATGGCATAAATGAATTAACCAATGAACTTGATATTGAGACAACCGCACAAATAGTAACGATAGCAGGGACTCTTCAGTATCCTATCCCATCCGATTGTCTGTCCATAGTTAAGGCCGATCTCCCTTTCGATACATGGGGAAGCGACATTGTGTTTTACGGAGATCCGGGTAATGGAACGGTAAAACTTTATTATCATCGCAAGCCTTTATATATCGAAGGAATTCAAGATTATCCCGAAGATATACCAGAGGGTTCACATTATGCGCTTATCCTGTACGCCGCTATGCGGTATAAGCAATCTAAGAACGAGTTCGATCAAGCCTTAGTTTTCAGGAAAGAGTTTGAGCAGAAAAAGATTTCGATGATTCAACTTATCAAGGATAGGAAGCTCAAGATAGCATCATCAGACAATACGTTGCTGTCCTCTCTTAATAAATTAGTTGAAGATGTTGTTTTATGGGATGCGGCAAAAGAGTGGTTCAATGATGGAATAAGCGAGTTGACCGGGGATTTAGACATAGAAACTATGGCGCAAATAGAAACCGTGGAAGGCACTCTTAGCTATGCAATACCTTCTGATTGCCTATCAGTAATAAAAGCAGAACCAACGTTTGAGGTTTGGGGAAGCAATATAACATTCGACGAAGATCCCGGTGACGGAACCGTTGATTTGTACTATTATCGCAAGCCAGTGTATTTGGTTAATGTGATCGATTTACCTGTAGATATTCCGGTCAGTTCTCGATACGCTTTGGTTCTCTATGCGGCTATGAGGTACAAGCAATCGAAGAAGTTGTTGCCTGAAGCGTTATCCTTTGAAAAAGCCTTTGAGAAGAAAAAGGACTTAATGATTGACCAAGTGCAAGGGAAGGTTTATCCGTCATTGCCAAGGATGGTGTGGTGATGTCTGAAAAGTTACTTTATGAGGTCAAGGATATGTCCGGCGGCTTGAATGTTGGGGCAAGGCCACACTTGATTAACGAAAATGAAGTTCAGGATTGCCAAAACATTGACTTCCTACCCGGTCAGGCGGCAACGTGCGAGGGGTATGGAACGATAGATTACTTATCGGCAGACAGAATTTACAACTACGCTAAACGGGATGGAACGGTACAGCTTGTTCAGCAAGTAATGGATAAATTATATATTGATGGAACCCTAGTGAAGTCCGGCATTGTCGGGCTTCTTTCCTTTGAGACTTATCAGGATTTATTGTTCTGCACAAACGTCGAAACGTCTTTCGTCTGGAATGGACTCATATCGGTATGGGGAATAGAAAAACCCGGGACAACTTGTACGGCAACAGTGTCCGGTGATGTCGGATTACCGGATGAAGAACGTTCTTATTATGTAACCTTTGTTAATGATCGAGGGCAAGAAAGTAACCCTTCTCCTGCTTCTAACGTTGCTTCTCCTTCATTGAAAAAGATTGACCTAACGGATATACCGACAGGTGGATTAAACACCGTAAAACGAAGGATATACGCCTCTGCTACCATTGGAAGTACAACAGACACATGGTTGCTTGTTGAGATAGCGGATAACGCAACAACAACGTATACCGACAATATGGCTGGAAGTTCCCTTATTATCGGTAACGCTCTAGAGACTGATAATGATCCTCCTATTAAGTCTAGCTACATCTTGGAACACAAGAACCGTTTGTTCTTGGCTCAAGGTTCTTTTCTTTACTTCTCTAAACTGAATAAACCGGAATCGTTCCCTTTGACCAATTACATCCTCTGTAATGATGGTGGGGATAGGATTACGGGAATAAAAGTTTTAAATGATTGGGTTGTAATTTTAAAGGAACGATCAATTCAAATGCTTTCCGTGGAAGGAGAACCGTCTTCTTGGAATTTCAAAACGATTAATGATAGTCGGGGGTGCCCTTATCCTGAAACGATTCAACTCTTGGACAACAATATAATCTTCATGGGCGTTGATGATCTCTATCAAATTCAACCCACATTGGTTCAAGATGAACGGAGTATTGTTCCTGTAGGAATGAGGGTCAAGAGCCTCCTAGCTGGTGAACTGTCTCCTATTAGTGTTGATTATGACGGAAGGTATTGGCTCAAAATCGGTAAGTCAATCATTATTTACGATTATCGAAGGAATTACTTCACGAAGTATGTCTTTCCTGATGCTCCGAAGTCCTTTTCTGTAACAACTTTAAATAAACTTCTTTTTGGAACGATCAAGGGAACGATGCAGTTCGGATTGAGTAAAAACTTTAACGGCGTAACAATTAGCTCGTTTGTTGTTGGCAAGGACTTTGACATGGGAAGTCGTAGTCAATTAAAAAAGATCAGGAAGATATTTGTTTACTACAGAAAAGAAACTATTAGCGATAGCCTATATGTCCAATTTGGTACGGACAAGGTGGGTTATGGTGAAAAACTAACCATTGGATTAGCTAATGGGTATATGGAATGGGGCCCCAATAGCCTGTGGGGAAGACTGTGGGGCGGGCAATCATCCCCTGGTCAAGAATCTCAAGCCATAATCCAGAAAGACAATTACTTTCGAGTGAAAATAGGGAGTGATTCTATCCCTTCTCAGTTTTACGGGTTTGGAATTCTCTACAAACTAAAACGAATTAGGTAGGTGGCATAACCTTGGGTATGATACAAAACATAACTAGAGCCAATAACTTCGTTAACGGTACACCCGCTGACGCTGAAGCTGTAGATGCTGATTTTGACGCACTCTACACAAAGTTGTCTGAAATACTATATGCGTTTAGTAGCGCGTCGATAGGGGAAAGTATTGCTGAAAAGATGAATTGTGCCCCGATTGACGGACTTATTGATGGGACTATTTACGAAAAGCTGGCTGATATTAAAAGCCAGTTGGGTATTGCGGTTACGGGTACGATACCTAATGCAAGTCTAGAGGCGATTAAGCTAGTCGTTGAATTTCAGAGATTCCTTAAAAGCACGCGCAAGGAAAATGCAAACAGCATGGCTATCCATGATAAAAACGGACTTGCTATCCCAAGCACAAACAATATTTATGATTTACTAGATAATACGAACTCGTATTCTTGCGGAAAGCTGGATACCTTGAAGACTATAACAACCCTTCCGTTAAGCGTTGGTGCTACTAGTATAACAGTCGATGATGCTACCGGAATTGTGGCTAATAATGAGTACACTATTCAGCAATACAATAAGATGCAAAGTTTTGTTGTAACATCTGTGTCCGGCAAAGTGCTTACTGTTCCTGCGTTAGTAAATGACTTTGGAGTTGGGGCCGCCGTGTATCGTTCAAATGTCATACTTGATCAAGGAAGAATGGTGTTTGGAACAGTAAAGAGCGGAACCTTCCCTGTTAAAATAACTGACCCGTCACTACTCCCTGCTGGAACAGTCAATGGAGTTGCTTATTCTCCTGATGGTAAATGGTTGGCTGTGGCTAGTGGTTCAACTCCATATCTAATCCTTTACAAGCGAACTGGTGACGTGTTTCTAAAGCAGCCAGACCTTGACGGAAAACCAACCTCTGATTGCTATTGTGTTGCTTTTTCACCAAATGGAAAATACTTCACGGTTGGAACAAGCGGTTCAACGACTGTTCACTATAAAATAGTAGACGATGTATTCACTAAGCTTACTCGACCTGTCTCGTATCCATCAGGGACGGTGTATGGTGCTGATTACTCGGAGGACGGAACCTATCTAGCCCTTTCTCAGTCCTCATCCCCATATCTAGTGATCTACAAAATAGACGATGTTGTTTTCACTAAACTTCCTGATCCTGAGACTAAACCAACTGCGGCATGTCATGGGATTAAATTTTCTCATAATGGAATTTATCTTGCCGTATCGTCGGACGCTTCTCCCTATATGCTTGTTTATAAGAGAACAGGAGATGTATTTGATAAGATTAGTAATCCTGCATCATTACCAACTGGTGATGGGAACGGTCTAGCGTGGGGGAAAAACGACGAATATTTAGCGGTGGCGCACGAAGCAACTCCATTCGTTACGATTTACAAAAGAACATCGGATACCTTTGCGAAGCTTGCTAATCCTTCAACCCTGCCTACAGGAAATGGGTTTGGGGCGGCCTTTAGTAAGGATGGAAGCTACTTAGTAATAGCTCATGCGGTTACCCCCTTTGTCACAATGTACGATAGGCTAAACGATACGTTTTCTGCTATGCCTGACCCAATCACACCACCAACAGACGATGCTAAGTGTGTTACATTTGGCCTTGATGACTTATTCTTAACCATTGGGCATGACGGTAATCCGTATATCTCAACGTATAAATGCGGAACAAAGGTTGCTACCGTTGACGTTCGGTACAATGTAACTCCTACTAATCCGACAAAAGAAGTTGATGTGTGGCTATATCGCGAAAAGGATGCCAGCTTTTCTATAGCGCCTAGTTTGTCGATCGTGGATTCCGCTAACCCTGAGAGTTATTCTTCTATGACAAAAACAACCACAGAGATTAGTAGTGATTTAATCCTAGAAGAATTGGTTGGAACCTCAACCGTGTCGGCGAGCAAGGTTACTGCTAAATTTGTTCTTACAAAGGATACGAGCGTAGATAAGGCGATTACTAAATTACTTGGTTCGGCAGTTTAAGGAGGTGTTAACGTGCCAACTACAGCTTATTATAATAATGATGAGGACTTAGCGAATGGCAGAAAATATCTCGGAAGTGATGTAAATTATATAAAGTGGACACCGGGCACAAGAATCAAGAAGGGACAACTTGGATTAGGTGGTAATGCTGTAATCCCCAACTCTGCCTATTCGGGCGGTCAAGCACTGGGCGGGTATGATGCGGCAGGAACAGCCAATGAGATACAGAAATATCAAGGGCTGAACAACGCAACTGCAACGGCAAATCTTCAATATGCTCCACAGATTAACCCTATCAGCTCGAAGATTCAAGGGATACAGGCTTCTATGGCTGAGGCTGCACGACAAGCAGAAGCTCAAAAATTAGCGGCGAATAACCTATCCTTGGACAATGTTAATCAAATTAGAAGACTACAGGATAACAACAGGGGCCGCACGAATGAGACGATGAATACTAGGGGTTTAATGAACTCAGGGATTAATGATTCTGCTCAAGGACAGATCAACGCTGCTGAGGGTGCAGGATTACAGAATAATCAGGCTGAGTTAAGAAAGACGTTGGCGGGAATACAAACGTGGCTGAATGGAGTTAATGAGACTGGTCAGGCTAATGTAGGGGATTTGGAAGGACAGAAGGCGGGGTTGATGGCTCAGATTCCGCAGTTGGCGCAGAGTATTTATGATAAGCAGCGTTCTGATGCTGAAATAGCAAACTTTGAGAGAGAACAGGCGATTGCTAAATTGATGGGGACTTTCGGTGGAGAGCAGACGTTGGAAGGGCAGAAGTTTACGAGGGATGGCGAACAGTGGAATAATGAGTTTGGGTTGAAGCAAGGAGAAGTAATCGGGAATTACATGGGGCAACCCACTATGTCGCAGAAGCAACTTGATCAAGGTGGTTATCAGTTTGGACAGAGGATGGCACAGGATGAAAGTCAGTTTGGTAGATCGAACGCTATCGCGCAACAAAACGCTAACGTGAACGAATTCGACTCGACTGGCAATATGCCTAGCGGGAGAACTTCTGCAAGTGTTCCAGAATCATTCATGGAGGCTGCTACTAATGCCGGGAACGCTACGGGGGTTGACCCTCTTTTGATTGCCGCTATCGGCAAACATGAGACAGGTTACGGTACGCTTGGGGCAGGGAGAGAAGGATATAGCTTAGGTTATGGGTATCCAGCTCCCGGCCAAGGTAACGCTAAATATCAAGATGCTCCTGGTGAATTCAGCAATCAAACCTTATCTGCTGCTAAGCAAATTGCTGGGTATTTGGGCAACAAAGATGTTACTTTAGAAAACCTGACTGACTTCATGAATAATAGCTGGAAACCGGGTGACAAGAACTGGGCCAATGCTGTGTGGAGGGATTATCAACAGCTCAATAAAGATGCAACGACTGTTGGGCCTGCTCCTACAAAGAAGTTAACTGGTCCCGAAAAAACAGATGCGGCGACTGCTGATGCAATGGATATTCTAAATCAGTTGGCTAATCAACATAAAACAAAATCAGAGATTATGAAATTTATTAACGATAATTCAGGAAGATTTGAGGCAAGTGGGGCAAGTTCGAGTTATCTAAGGGATTGGGCCGACAAAGCTTTTGAGTGGGATGGATAGGAGGGGTTTAATTGGCTACTAATATGTTTGCGGATCTACTTGATAAGCCAAGTTCTTCGAATGTAAGAAAGAATATGTTTGCCGATCTCCTCCCTCCTGAGTCAAAGCAGGTAAGTGGACAGCCTGAGTTCTACGATAATTCCCCTGTTGATTTCTCAAAATATCTAACTACTTCACATGCGGTTAGCGAGCCCGTTGCTCAACCTGTTCAATCTTCACGGCCTGATTATAAGTCAGCATGGATAAGCGGAACGCTCGGATCGTTACTTGGGAAAGCGTTGACTCCATTAGCTGAAAATATTACTGGAAAGAAAGTTGACTTATCGACTCTTCCGCAACCTAAAACGTTTGGAGAAAAAGCAGTATCCTTTGCAGGAAGTAATCTTTCGGAATTGCCGATGTGGCTTCTGGGCGATGCTCTACTCGCTAAACCTTTAGCGGCATTAGCTAAGACTGCACCTGTTGCTAAGGGGATAGGAATACTGCCTAAAGCTATTACCTCTGCATTGGGGACCGGAGTTAGGGCCGGGACTACCTACGGACTACCAATTAACGCAGCAGAAACAGCAATTAATGGTGATGGTGCCAGTGGATTCGCGGATAGATTGAAGCGGGTGCCCGTTATGGCATTGGGTGGAACCGCATTGCATGGGGCTGGTCAATTGGTCGGAAAGGGAATTGGGGAGGCTGGGAATATACTCGCAGAGCGAAAGCTTACTTATCCTGAAATAAAGTCTAATCCTCTCCAAAATGTGCAAAATGCTTATAAGACCTCTGCTACCCTCAGAGACGTTAAAGCGCAAGAACTTAATAAAACATTCTCAGACCCTACTAATAATTTAGGCAAAACTGGTCAAACGCTACCGAGGCAGGGCGCAACTCCTGAAGATCTATTTCAGCAAAAACAAGCTGATGCCATGAGCGCGTTTGGTGGACCGCTAAAGAGTTATAAAATCAACAATGACATATCCGAGATAGAAGCAATGATGGACAAGCGGGTTAAGGATATTGCCGCAAGTCTAAAACAAGCTGATGGGCAGACAAGGATAGAGACTATCCGTAATCGGGTAAAGGATATGGGCGGAATATCCCCTGGTAACGCGAATATTTTCGAGGAACAAAAGGTTATACCGAATTGGATTCGCAATCGAAACGGGAGGTCATTGGATGAGGTTGCCGATACGTTAGGGATGTCTTCGGATGAGTTACTAAAGGCGGTTGATTCCTCTGCGTATAAGCCGAAAGATTATGAGTTAGAAGCGTATCGCGTTGCTCATAATAATCCAGAATATCAAAATTTAAGTAATACTCTGGATACACTGAAGACATCTATGTCGACCGTCAAGAAGGTTAATGGACCAATATCGTTGAAGCCGAGGGAAGTGAAAGGGGAACCCGTTCAGGATGTGCCAACTATGAGGCCGGAGAAACCCGCACCCTTACGGTGGACTAATAAGGATGAGATACCCAAGGCTGATTTACCTTATGGGAGATTAGGGGATAAGGTGGGGGTTGATAATTCGGGAATTAACTCAATGGGAAAAGGTTTCGGTTCGGAAATAATTGAACCAAAATTAGCAATGAGGCTACAGGCTTTCAATGATAGCCTCCCTGATCTCCCTGATACATCTAGCCATATTGTGTCAAAGACAGATAAGCCGCCAATGACACTCGATACGCTTAGGAAGCTAAGGACAAAAGCGTATATAAAGACAACTGACAATCTGCACCGCCTTGACCAACTTGATAAGTATGTTGAAGTAACAACTGGTAAAAAGTTATCTCCTGAAGACAAAACATATATGCTGGCCCTAAATAGCAGGGGAACGGGAACGACAGCTAGTTATATTCTTGAGGAAGGACTTGTTGGTCCAAAGGGCGATAATGTTGGAGAATCCTTAAAATCCATCACTAGCCAACTTAAAGATAAGCAAGTATTGAAAGAATTTGATAATTACCTAGTGAACAAACACGCTATTACGAGGATGAGATTAGGGGAAAAAGTATTCCCTGATGAAATGAAAATGACTCCTGGTATGTCAGGAGCCATAGTGAAACGGATTGAGTCCGTTCATCCCGAATTTAAGGATTTATCAAATAAGATCTATGAGTTTCAAAACAAGTTAAGTAAGGCGTGGTTAGTCGATACCGGAATCGTTTCCCCTGAAGCCTACGGGAAATGGATAATGGATAATCCTCATTACGTTCCTAATAATCGTCTCTTTAGTGAACTGGAACAACCGGGATTTAGCGGATCGACGAAGAGAGGATTTGCTAGTCAATCTAATCCAGTAAAGGCGCGCTCAACTTCTCAACGCAAAGTAATAAGCCCAATGGAATCCATCATGGAGCATGTTGACCAATATGTTAAGGTCGCAAAGAGGAATGAGGTGATGCAAACCCTTATTCGTAATCTTGAGAAAAATCCTGATGAATTCAAGGGATGGGCCGAGATAATCCCTTCGGACGGACAGCTTAAGGAAGGGTTAATGGGGGATATAAATAAAATCCTCGAAACGGATGGAATTAACGGAGTTGCGGAAGCCTTCAACAAACAATTTGACAATATCTTTCAAGCGAAAAAACAACGCCTTGACCTTGGAAATATTGTCACAGGCCTAGTTAATGGGGAAAAGGTACATGTTAGGGTAAGCGATCCTTTATTACTCGATGCCCTTACTAATCTCAAGCCACAAGGCCAACAGTTTGTTATTTCTGCGCTCGGTCAAGTTACGAGGGTAATGAAAAATCTTACGACTGGCATTAATCCAGTCTTTAGCTTGGCGAGAAATATTTGGAGAGATATTCCGACAGCTTTCATTAACTCGAAGAGTACGAATAATCCCTTTGTGTTTGGTAAGGATTTACTCGGCTCAATAGTTGATATTGCAGGGAACAAGGAAGTATACAAATCTTACAAGGCACTTGGCGGCGGTCATGCTTCTAGTTCCGTTTCTGCTAGTCGAAATACTTTAGCCGAAAGCAAGGCTAGGCTCTTACCTGGTTACGCCATCAAACACCCCTTCAAGTCGGCACTGGGAGGTTTAGAACGTCTTAATAATACCGTGGAGACGGCCCCTAGGCTTGGTGAATATAAGCGATTCTCAAAGCCTGGTGATTATTCCAGCAAGGTAAAAGGTTTATACGAAGCAAATGATGTAACAACAAACTTTAGTAGATATGGCAATGTGATCAAGGAAGCTGATTCTATCTTTCCTTACCTAAATGCGGCCTGGCAGGGGATATCTAAGCTTAGTAGGGCTTTCAAGGATAACCCCGTACAAGCTCCCGTAAAGGCTCTTATGGCAGTAACGTTGCCAACTATAGTATTATACCAACTTAACCACAGTAACCCGGCATATCAACAACTGAGCGATTATATCAAGGACAATAACTTCCTATTCCCTAAGAATGACGGCACTTTTGTAAAGATTCCGAAACCCAGGGAAATAGGGGTTGTGTTTGGCAGTTCGGTAGAAAGAGCTTTGAGGCAATGGCAAGATAACGATCCGGAACCATTTAACAGATTTATGGAGACGATAAAGACAAATTTCACTCCTCCAACTAGGTCGATTCTTGCGCCACTGAGCGATATTCGCTCCAACAAAAACTTCGTAGACGCTCCTATTGTGTCGGGTGAAGTATCCAAACTCTCTCCGCCTTATCAATTTGATGAGAAAACAAGTGAGCCAGCTAAATTTATAGGTAAAAAGCTGAACCAATCTCCGCAGCAAATCGATTACTTGGCGCGTAGTTATTTAGGTGGAGTTGCCCAACTTGGAATACCTGCGACAACCAAAAACTCTAGCGTATTGGGTACGTTGGGGAAGCAGATAATGGCAGACCCTACTTTCTCAAATGACATTATCGGAGATTTCTATAACACTAAGGATAAGATCGACACAAGTTCCAGTGACGCAAAGGCGACAGGAGATAAGTCCTTAGAGGTTGGTAAAAAATATAAGCCCATTTTTGCTAAAGCAAGCACTCAGCTTAGTGACATCCGTAAGCAGATTGACAAGGTTCAAGCTAGTCAAGCGTCAAATGCTGAAAAAGAAGCAAAAATAAGAGCATTCCAAATAAAAATGCTCAACATAGCCAAGGCCGCTAATAGTAAGTTTAAATTAAAATAGAGAGGAATTACTTCCTCTCTTCAAATTTTTTAGGCTTATTATCGTCTGTGATAAATGAGAAAAACACGAATAGGACTCCTATCAATAGTATCCATGCCCACTTAAACGCTTCTCCGCCGAACATATCGCCGAGCAGAACCAAAATTATAAATATCCCTGTTCCGAGTGCTTCCCTCTTTCGCTTATCCATAATTAATCAAATCCCTTCTTGTATTATATGTGTTGACTTGTGATAAGTTGTGACATATAATTATAAAGGAAGGGGTGAATTATTATTAATGAATATATCACAACCGAAGAATTATGTCAGTGGTTGAAGATTAGTAAAAACACAGCCAACAACTGGCGCAGACTCGGACTCCCTTTTGTTAGATTCGGCAACACGGTCAGATATGAAAAAGTAAAAGTTCAAAAGTGGCTAGAGGAAACCAAAAAGAATTAAAAGGGAAGTTTGCTCACCCGACTAAGAGTTACAAACTTCCCTAACGAAAACAAACCCTTGAGGGATGCTTCACCTGCTATTCTAACACGGTAAAGTCTCTCCTACAAGGGTAAGAAGAAGGAGGATTTTACCATGACTAATTACCCAAACACGATCACTATGGATGGAGAAGAAAAGGCGGTGGCTACTTATGACATGAAGGGTTATTTTAAATGGGCGGTGGCTGATGGCATTGTCTTAGTTGACCAAAATTATTTAGAAGAACTCTTCTCCTACATACCGCCGGGGGTGGTTACTTGTGAGTGAGATGAAGAGGTGTACTAAGTGCGGGGAAGACAAGTTGGCAACTAGCGAGTATTTTCACAAAAGGAAAGATAGTAAGGACGGTCTAAGGAATGATTGTAAGATTTGCTGGGCTGAACGTACAGACCGATATTACCAAGAACATAAGGAATCAATTGCCAAATATAAAGAAAATTACCACAAAGTAAATAGGGAATCTATTGCTAAATACCATAAGTTATACAGGAAAGAACATTTAACTGATATTGCCAAGAAGAGCAAACAGTATTACGAAACCAATAAGGAATCCACACTGGAACATATTAAGTTGTATAAGCGAGAAAATAAGGACGCAGTCAATAGGCTTAAGCACAGACGTGAGGCTAGAAAGCGGAAGCTACCACATACGCTCACTTCTTTACAGTGGGAAAACATAAAGCTTAACTTTGGCAATACATGCGCTTATTGCGGAGAATCGAAAAAGCTAACAATTGAACATTTCATACCCTTGAGTAAAATGGGGGAGCTGACCGTTGATAACGTTTTGCCTATTTGCTTATCCTGTAACTGTTCAAGAGGGAACCGCGATTTCAAAACATGGTTCAGGAAACAACCCTTCTACTCTCCAACCAGAGAAGAGAAGATATACAAATACTTAGGTTATTCCAAAGATGGCATTCAGCAACTATCACTTATATGAAGTCCCAAGGCACTGCAACCCAGTGTCTTTTTCTATATCCCAAAAAAGGAGGAACCCCATGGACCACTTCGACAACGCATCCGGCCCAGAACAACGCTATAAAAACTCCATCCTCAACGAACTACGCACTCAATCCTCCCTACTCGCAGAACTAAAAGAACAAAACTCCCTCCTCAAAGACATAATCAAACTCCTATCAACCCCAAAACCTGACCCGCCAAAAGTAGTAAAGCGTGTTCCATCCCAAAAGTCAGCAGAAGCAAAAATGAAGAGGGGGATTTAGTATGACAATTTTACATGACGGTAATGGTAACTCAATCACTCAAGAAAACCCAATGCCCACAATGATCCACGGTGATGCTGCAATGGTAATGCGAGATTCAAAGATAGATCCATCGCACTTATTAGGTGCCAATGCAACCTACAAATCTCCTGTTATCGATAGACCTCGGCAAATTATCCCTGATGGAATGACCCGCCTTTGGATAAAATCAAGCTCTAGTGGTGTCCTATACCTAGAAGAACACAACAACTACGATCCCGCTAATCCCGACACTGGATGGACAACCTTGGCAACCGTAACCGTCTCTGCAACAGTCTCGGCACTTATGGCCTGGTCTACATTGACTAAACAGTACATGCGCTTCAAGTTTGTGAATGGTGCCGTTGCTCAAACTGAATTCATCCTGAATCATTATACGCAAGGCGTAGGCGTAACACCCGTAATGGTAGCAGATGGTGCAGATGTTACACAGGGAGCAAAAAACGAAACAGCAGTAATTGACCCAACTGCATCCGCTAGTGTTACGGCTCGATTGGGAGGATTATTAAAGCAGTGGCAAGGGGATGGGCCAGTGGGGAAGGCGGCCCCTGTTTCGATAGTTGGGAGTTTAGCGAATCCAAGTGCAACGATTACGATAGGGACGGGAGCAGCACATTCGGCAGGAGATGTGGTATCTACCGACGTAGGACAGATACTACAATTAGATACTGGACTTCCAGCAGGGTCGAGCGGTGTAATATTAAGTAGTTTAGTAAAGTTAGGGCAAAATGCTGTATTTTCTGGGGGCGCTGGGTACACTTTATATTTATTTGATACCTCGCCTGTAGTACAGGCGACAAACGCGGCATTTGATTTAGTCGATGCAGATCTCACATCGTACATTGGTAAAATACCTATCTCAACACTGCAAGATTTGGGTAGTAATTGCGCAATAACTGACTTGAATCAAAACTTCCCGTTTAAATTAGCAAGTGGCGATACTAAACTTTATGGTAAATTAGCTTGTGTTGGCGGGGAAACAACGGTTACAGGTAAAATTATTACCATTAAACTTAAAATAGCCGTAGTGTAGGGGGTATATTTAATGAATCCTGTATTACAACAACTATTATTAAGCAGAAAAAGACCTATTATATTTGATAGTTTTACGCGTTCGGATGCAATAATATTAGGCAATGCGGAAACTGGTCAAGCGTGGTCAGTATTAAATGGTAATTGGAGGGTTAGTGATGGGAAAGCTTATTCAATCGCTCCTTATACATCTGGGGATGAAGCAGTAATTGACATAGGAATTGCCGATAAATACTTACTATCTTGTCAAATAACAGATGATACCGACAATGAGTTAGTGTTTCGATGCGTTGACCATGACAATTATTTATTTGCAGGGATTGCAGTAGGCGTATTTGCAATCTATAAAAAGATATCAAATGTTTATACACTTTTAGGTAGCTATGGTTCTGGTGTCGCCGGAACGGTTTATACTGTATCAGTACGCGTTTCTGATCGAAATATTGTCCTAATAATAGATGGTCGCCAAGTATTAAGCGTAGATACAGAAACATTTATGACAGCAACAAAAGTTGGGATTCGAAGTGGAAATAAACCTAATTGTAGATTTGATAACTTCAAAGCGGAGGTTTTATGATTATTACAATTGATAAAAAAGGTGATGGACTAAGTGTTGAAACGGCCATAAGGCCTAATGTGGAGTTTACTAATTATATTGTTGTCTCAGAAACAGACACAACTTTTACTATTAAAATACTAGATTAGGCCTTCGCTAAAGACTGCTAATGCGTATCAAACTAGCAGAATAGACAGAGCAAGTCGGGCCTGACAACCTCTGCGACAAAGCTTTAGCCCAAGGCTTCTCCTAGTCGTAATTCGGGCTACCATTAGGGCGATGGTGCAAGATATCAGCACCTAAGAGGACATTCGAGAGATCGAGTGTCCTCTTTCCTATACCCAAAAGGAGGGTGCAGGTTGAAAAAATCTCTAATTATTATCGCACTGATAATATCTTTATTCGTTTCCCTCTTTCTATTTATCCATAGCAGGGATTCCCCCAAGATTAATATCAATACCTCGTCCATACAGGCCCTAGAATCCCTTCCAGGCATCGGAAATGTGCTTGCTAATAGAATCGTACAAGAACGTCCATTCCATGACATTTGGGAGTTGGATAGGGTAAAGGGAATTGGCCCAAAAACAATAGAAGGACTAGAGGGGAAGGTTGATGTAGATTGACTCCTGAAGTGATAGCTCAAATGATACTTAGCATTGGGGTTGTGCCTACTCTGCTAGTTTTCTTAGTTTACAGTGATCGCAAGGAACGCAAAGATGAACGAGAAAAATCTCAGTGCAGAGAAGTTAAACTCATGGAACATATCGGAAAATCTGATGAAAATATGAACAAGTTCGCGTCAAGCTTAGAGAAGATAGGGGACACTATGAATTCACTCGATAAGTCCATGGGTTATCTCCAAAGGGATGTAGAAGAGTTGAAGGGGAAGGGTTAAACATGCCAATATGCTGCGTTGACGCAGGTCATAATAAAAACACAATTGACTCCGGTGCCCTAGGATGTGGTCTTTTCGAGCAAGACATAACCCTCGATATTGCCATACGCCTAAAACCCCTCCTAGAATCAAACGGCATCCAAGTAGTCATGACACGAACAGGCGATAGGGTTCCCGGTGATTACCCTGATGTAGCAGGTTCCCTCCAAGCTCGTTGTGATATATCCAATGATGCCAAGGCTTATTTATTCGTCAGTATCCATTGCAACGCTGGTCATGGAACAGGTTCAGAGGTTTGGATAGTATCGGAAGGTGGAAGGGCTGAGAAGGCTGCAAAGGCTGTTCTGGCTCGTCTGATTGCATCTTGTGGTTGGACGAACCGTGGCGTTAAGACAGCCAATGATTATGTATTGAAGAATACTATCGCCCCGGCTATTTTGACAGAGAATGGATTCATTGATACCGTTAGCGATGCGGTGAAGTTGAGTAGCCCAGGGTTTAGACAAGGAATAGCGGTTGCTCATGCGAAGGGAATTTGTGATTATTTTGGTATGCAGTATAGGGATGGAGGGGTTACGGTGGCAGAAGTTAAGCCAGACAAAGACGGTTATCTCTTGGTGAGAGTTTTAGACTCAAAATCGGCTGAAGTGCAAGCACAGATTATCAAAATGGGGTATGCGTGTTCCAAACTTATGCTTCCGTAGAAAAAGTATACTTTGGTATACCTGTAAACAAATAGTATACCAACTAAGAAAGGAATTGATCTCCATGGAGAACAAGTCAACACTCCTTGCGATAGGGGGAGTTATTTCAATTGCCTTAACTGTCATTATCTCTTCAGCACTCAATAAACAGGCTGTAGACAGTCAGTTTGTTCAGCAGGTAGTAACGGGCCTGTTAGCTTTTTCCGGTGGAATAGGTGCTAACATGGTGGCTTCTGCACTGAAGTCCAATAAAGCAGAATAGTATCATTCCGTTGAAGTTAACGATATGAAATAACCCTCTGTCCTTAATTGGATGGAGGGCTATTTTTATGTTCAAATATAGGCTCATATATTAAATTTTATTATGGACATGTTGTCATAAATTTGATATACTATTCTTAATTACATAAACAAAGCCACCTGAGATTGGACCCTCAAGTGACTTCTGGCGTTAACCTGATCGCAACAGGAAAACAACTTAACTTATTATACCTTCTAGGGAAACTTAGGACAAGGGTAATTTAAGGAATTTCAGCGACAGGCCGTCAAAAGGTTTGTCGCTTTGTGTTTTGTCCCGTGGTTAAAGTAACACACGTTAAAAAACTGCCACCACTAATCATGGGGGGACACGCGTTAGAGGCACATTGTATTTTTTGCATTTACCGTCATGGGGGGTTCCTAGAGTCGATTGATTATCGCGCGCTGTTATCGGAATTGCAAGCGCTGAATAGGATGCAAGTGAATATATTGAATAAGCTTGAGATAAATACGGATACCAAATGGCTCCGTCGAACTGTATTTTTCTCTCTTGAAAGTCGAGCTATCGATTTTCAGGGGGGAGTAAAGCCGTTTCCAAATCCACCATTGAACTATGTTTGTGAAAGAAGGATACAAAAAATGCCATTCCGAATCATAATCGCAGGTTCAAGAGACTTCAATAACTACGAATTGCTTAAAAATAAACTCGACTCCCTACTAGCCAATAAAAACGACATCGAAATTGTTTCCGGAACTTGTAATGGTGCGGATTTATTAGGCGAAAGGTATGGACTCGAAAATAACTACCCTATTAATAGATTTCCTGCCGACTGGGATAAGTTTGGTAAACGCGCAGGACCGTTGAGAAATGAACAAATGGCTGATAATACAGATGCTTTGGTTGCGTTTTGGGACGGTAAAAGTCGTGGCACGAATGACATGATCGAGAACGCCAAGAAGAGGGGTTTACTTGTCAGGGTTATTTTAGTTTAGTAACACTTCTCTTTTTTACCTTGCTAGTACACACGATAACGTATATAATTGTATATATAAAGGAGGTATCAAATTGAGTGATAAAGACAAGTTTTCTCCCGAACAATTAGTATCCAGCACCCAACTTGTTAAGAAACTGTCTCACTATCTTGAAACGGCATCTAGGTATCCGTTGTTTATCCAAAGGGGTCAAGAAGTTCAATGGGTGCTACTTAGCCTAAAGGAGTACAGAAGGATTATTGGGAAGAAGGGAAAATAAATAAGCATGGGAATAACAATAAGCTCAAAAAGACATAGTTGCGATATGGGATATGGTGGTTTTGGTAGATTTAGAAATATGGTAGCTGAAAAAATTAGTGTTAAATTTCATGAGCATTACACGAGCATGGATGTTCCAGAAGTTATGTTTTCAAGTGGAGATAAAAGGACAGAGTTTTTTAGAAAGTACAACGCTGCTACCGAGGAACTTATTGAACAAGGTGAAGTAACTATAGATGTTGCAAATTTCCTATATCAAAGTGATTGCAATGGAAAGATAGACAGAATGCAAGCTAAACGGATATATATGTTAATAAAAGATTGTGACGATAATACCTCGTTTGGCTATAGTGGCAGAAGTTATTGTGCCGGAATGTCAGATTTGAAGGATATTTTTTCTGATGGTACAAAGATTGAATGGCGTTAACCCCAACCACTCCACAACCGAGGGATAATGACTAACTTGATACTTGAATCAGTACACTAAGATTGAGAAGGGAGAATAAACCTTGGGATGTGCAATGGAAAAATGTTCAGACGGATCAACAATATTTTGGTGTGGTAGTGGCATAGAACCTTGCTCAGTATGCGGTGATGTTTCAATATCCTTGTGCGATTATCCAGTAGGACCACGCAAAACATGCGATCAACCACTTTGTGAAAAGCACTCCATTAAGCAGGGTGCAGAGTGGCAAGATATTCATTTTTGTCCGACACATACTATTATTGATAAAGGAATGATAAATAAGAAGGATGGAAAATAAATGAGAGTCTACAGAATGTGTAATATGAACCACGGTTACGGTCCAATAACAACAAATGAGGGCGATGTTATTATAGAACTAGAAACCGAATTAGATGAATCCGGCGAAGACCAAGGGCGAGGATTCACTAAGGATAATCTATCCAAGTTGAAGAAATCCCTAGAATCATTGCCCATAGTAGGAGATATTAACGATGCTACCGCAATTGTTTCTTTTGGCCCATATATGATACAGGCTGAAGAAATGACACAAGAGGAATATGATAGTTTGCCTGAATTTGATGGGTATTGATTATTAAGGAACTAAGCGAAGGAGGAAGAAGTAGGGATGGATAAAGAAAATCACATGGAAATATGCAAGATATTCAACGAGGTCCTTAATGACCTAGAGGGAGAATACAGAGGTGGAAACTTCGAGTACGGAACTCGTAATCTAGTCAAAGGGAGAGGTATTACGGTAAAAGAAAAAGAGCATCTCCATGAGTATAGGGCTAGGTTGAATAATTTATTGAGATCAATACTGTAGGTGAAAGAATGAGACTTCGCAAAATATCCATCGGCATAGGCAGGCAAATGTGCGGTAAGAGAAAAGTGAAAATAAACATAGTGATAGCATTTCCGTTTAGGGGAGATAGGGAATGGTATATGGATGATTGGTGGTTCGTGAAGTTGCCATTTTAGGGTTAAGTAATATTGTAGGATGTGAATAAAGATGAGTAATTACTATAAAAACCATTGTCTCGAAGGAATTAATCATTTGAAGAAAATATTCCCTGATGGGGATGCTAACGATTTAAATTGGTGCGTGCTATCAACAAGCGGAGTTCATGGCACTTATGGAACACTGGATGATCTTGAGAAATATTTTTCTAGTGGCGAACTAAAATACCTAAGCATAACAGCATTGGTTATTATGCCAAGAGTTGTTTCTATGCTTTGGGGTCATATAGATATTACACTAGAGGATATACCATATTTGCGAAAACTAGTTACAAGCTCGTTGAGGTTTATGAGTGAATCCCAAACTGGAAACACATCCACTGAATAAATAGCACAAACAAATACCATCCAATTCGGATGGTATTCTCTATTTTAGGGGAATAAACTGATTCATTATGCCTAACGTAGTAACTTCGCCATCCCCAAACTTAGTCCGATAAATAGTAGCGAACAATAAATTATGCTCAGTCGTTGTCCTATCAATTAGCGGATCGGCAAAGAATGAAACCAGGCCGGACGTAGTGTGCCCGGTTATCCTATGCTTTGTATATTCGATATAGTTACCCTTAGGTGGGTTTGTATATGCCAACGCTACGAGAACTAAAACTAAGATTAATTTCCTCATTCTTTTACTCCTTCTTGTTTGCCTGAAGTTATATTACCCTGATTTATTGAGAATATACAAAAACCTCCATCAAATTAATGACGGAGGTTTTATTTTAAAGACAGAGGATCAGGATCTTCCCGAACATATATAGACCTGTTAATAACGAAGCTCCTCCAAGTATTTGTATTTTGGCAGCCTGGCTTTCCTTTGTATCCTTAGTCGGTTCAGGCGCAACCACAATATCCTTTATGTCCTTAGTCTCCCCTGCGTCAGTCGTTAGATGCTTCCTGACATTGCCAATCAACTTCTCAAGATTATCATTATCCTTAAAATGCTTTCCAATTTCAACCTCAACCTCATCTGTAACCCCTTCTGCCGTTACCGTCCGACGATACTTGAAAATATCCTTATCGTATCTTCCGTTGTATGACCTTCCCATTAGTTTTCCTTGAACATACTTACCAATCCTGTCCAGTCCTCCAAGGCTTGCCAATTGTATATCCGGTTTAGCCGCAACGATCATTTCGCCATCCGGTAGCACACTACTCCATTCTTCTAATGTCGCATAGCCCGACTTTGGACTTGATTCTAGCCAAAACATTCCGTTGATGTGTGGATACAGGTAGAAGATGAACGCAGATGGCTTGAGGTAGGCCTGTGGGGTTGTTGCTTGAGCTTTGAAGGGGTTTATAAGGGATAAGCCGACCAAGATCATTATAAGGGATAAGACGAGAGTTCTGCGGATTGAGGATTTACAGAGGATGATAATGCTTTTAGTCATCCAATTCACTCCTTTTTAGAAAAAACTCAAGAGTCTCAATGATGGCCTCAATGTCGTTAATCATTCGCTGAACATACCGGTTATCAATTTGATTGAGCCTAATGAATCCAATTCTATTATTAATTTCATATAGCAGATAGTCAACTTCGCGTCCCGGTACAGCATCGCTGATAATGCTAGTGAATTTAGAATAATTAATCGAAACAGCAGTTGGCTTATTCAATCTATAATCACACCCTTCTCTCTTAAGTAAATATCCTCTGCATCCAGAACAGTAGCTATAATAATGGGGCTTATTCCAGTTTGCTTTTCGATGAAATAAATTAATTCAGACATGCTTATATCAATAGGTAAATACTCTTTTGGCTTAAATAATGTCATGTATTTCATAGCATAACATCCCTCCCTATTTAAAATATTCAGCAGGATTAATTGCTTTCCCATTAACTCTAAGCTCTAAGTGTAAATGTGGTCCTGTGGAATTAGTTCCCGTGTTGCCTACTTCTGCAATCTTATCACTACTAAACACCGTTTCCCCCTCCGTAACCACAATCTTTGAGCAATGAGCATAAATCGTTTCGTATCCGTTGCCGTGGTCAACGATAACATATAGGCCGTAAATGGGATCATCTTGAATAATCTTTTTAACCTTGCCTGGTCTACTAGTTTTGATTTTATCCCCAACTCTTCCGGCAATGTCTATACCGTGGTGATCCTCGCCTTTGAATTCCTGTGTAACCTTACCTTTTAGGGGCCAATCAAACTTTGCGCTGCCTGTCATTCTTTCCCATGGTCCTTGGTATCCGACTCCCATCTTCTGCCCTTGATCAACTCCTAGTACACCATCTAAGGACTCCCTTCCTCTAGTGTAGGTAATCGCTACCTCATGCAAGTCTGTGGTCACTTGTTTAATTTGTGGGCCTATGGCGGTAACTATTGTAAGTGCTACACCTGACCAGAAAAGATACTTAACAATTAGCCTTGAGTTTGGCATAGCTATTTCAACAAATACTCTGACTAAAACGTAAAGGGCTGATAGTCTAATTAAGTCGGCAATCATTTGGGCCATGTTCCATTGCTTACCGATTCGGCGGCTCCCATGAATCCAGACAAAGCACTTATAACCATTACTGCGAGTGCTGCTATAGCAAATATGTTGACGTATATTTTAAAGCGACTATAGCCAAAGATATCCAGCCCGATTCCGAACACAAATAATGCGGCTGCGATCTTCAAAACTAGGTGCATGTTTTTGAGGGCTATTTCAGCAGGATTCATTCCGTCAACTCCTTTCTTCTTACTTCCTCCCTTTTGATGAGTACGATTCTCCAACATAAATCCCTTAATTTATCGATGGTGTAAAATTCTAGCCTGACATTCTTGGTGCCTGAAAATTCCTTGTATACCTGCTCTTTAATCGCGTCATATGATCCGGTTGTGACTACAATTAAGGAGAGGTATTGGTCTGACGCGAGAGTATCAAATAATGCTCGATAGTTCTTATTCCATGAGTTACTAGATTCATTTACCTGGAACTCCCCAAAACTAAAGATGTCACCATATACCTTGTGATTAATAACTCCATAGCAGTCCGGGATGGGAAATGATTTGTCTTGCTCATAAAACTTCCTATTCTCTGACTTGAAATAGTTGAGAGATTGGATACCATAAGAGTCTAATACTTTCATGTGCCAGGCGACATAAATCCAAGACTTTCCTAGTCTGTGCTGAATTTGGTCCGGCCTTTTCTCGTCATAAAGATAGAACCAGTCAGGCATATCGCTCCACGATATCCTGATTCTGCGGATCAGCTTATCCCTTTCCAATCTTTTTGTACAGCGATGAGACATTTCTCGGCTGACATTCCAAAATTCAAGCAAATGGATTTGCTCCTGAGACAAGACGCTGCAAGCTCTTAGATGCGCTAGGACTCGTTGATCGCGTACTCTGCCTTGGACGTGGGTAGTTTGGTTCATGATTATATACCTCTCCTTCTATGTCGTGATATGGTAGGGGTATTTGTGGGAGTTGGGACATTAGTTGGTGGAATTGCTCTTCATCCTTGATTCTACTAGGAAAATAAGGTGCTTGGATTTCAACCTCCCTGTCGTATTTATAAATTGCCCTGCCTGGTATCTTTGGCAAATGCGCTGCGCTTCCGGTTTCGATAACCATACGACTATTAAGCTCATCGGTCATCCGGTAACACATTCTTGCTTCAAATTGAGACTTGAACTTTGAAAATGAGTTTCCTTTACCAAAAGATGTGGCATCCGGCCTTTGTGTCGATGCGATTAAATATATCCCCTGCGAACGATATTTCTGCACAGATTCTATGAGTATTTTGGCGCAATCATTGTCCGAACCAACCATGTCAACCTCATCCACAAACAGCATAATATAGGGTATGGGGTCATTGGCTACCGAATTGTACTCAATGATATTATTAGCCTTGGTTCCGATGATGTTCTTTCGTTGCTTATTTGCTTCTTGGATTAATTTGAGCAATTGAATGGACTCCTCCGGTTCATGCGTCCATACCGCTCCATAATCCTCGAAGTATTGAAGCTCTTTAAGTTTTGGGTCAATTATAGCGACTTGGATGTAGTTTCCTTTCATGATCCGATCGATGTTTAGGCAAGTATAGATAGCTTGATGGAATGTGACTGTTTTGCCCGTATCCCTTAATCCTGCAACGAACAGGGATACTATCTTGGTAAAGTCTTCAACGATGATCCCATTGGCCGTTTTTCCAAGATAGATGGGGATCGCCATCTTTTTTAAGTATGGTCGCGGATCAAATTCATAGGTGTACTTACTGGATAGGTGAATATTTGAGATGGTCATATAAATCGCTTCGCCATTGCGTTCTATCTGACAAGAACCTCCTACGGCACTAGAAAAGTAATGTTTCTTGCTGATAAATTCCTCATAACTACATCCTGGTGGCAGATAAACAACCAACAACCATGTTTGCTTTAGTTTCGGCTTGTGTATTACCCAACGGACTATTTCTTGAGGATTGAGTTTATTGGGAAGACTCGGATTCATGCCTTGTTTTTCTTTTGGGGAAAGTAGGGTGCGCTTGAATATGAAGGGTTTCATGGGGGCTTTCTGATAGAGAATTTCTATACAATCCCACACCAACGAAGGGATCTCTTCCGATGGACCACGATAAATGGCTCGCATAACGCTTTCCTTTATTTCCTTTGCAAAATTGTTATCTTTCTTCATTCAACGTTTAACACCATCCCTTCAACGTCTCAATAAACGTTTAATGATTATCAATACTCCTTACTATTTGTCCGTTATTCCTGTTAAATTTATGCAAAAAAGAAACCAGACATATCATGTCCGGTTGAATATCCTCCTCCATAGCGGCTTATTGCGTTGTTGTTGTATCACTTTAATATCATTGAGTCGTTGTAATACCTCAATGTCCCTACTCTCTACGTCCCTATGTCCATCCTCGACCTTCTTATTGACCCCTGCAAACCCTTCATTAAACTCTGCCCTCATATCATCGAGTTCCTCTTGTAGTTGGAGGATAATTCTATTCTGCTTAGTAAGTTCTTCGAGGAGGACGTGACGGATAGTATGCGCTAAATCTTCTTGTTGGGCTACTTTTGTATTACTGTTCCCTGCTAATTCAGTTGAATTCGGCACGGAGTATCCATACTTATTATCAAGGTTCTGCTTTATTTGGTCGTAGTCTAAACCTTCTTTGTAATGTCGAGCGACAAGCATAAATAGTTCGATATTTGACTCATCGTACTTACGATTCCGTCCTTCACCCGATACTTTTAGATATTCTCCAAATCGATCACGGTAGAAGGCGGCAAGGCTGGCTCCAATTCCAGCTCTCTCTGCTATCTGCTTTAGCGTTAAATACATAATATTTCATCTCCCCTGTGGATAACTCATTGTTAAGATAATATGTATAAGTTATTTATGCGTAGTTATTTATGTATTAGTAGATCTGTTCATTTTGATCAGACGCGTCTGTTCATTTTGATCAGGCACCGTCTGTTCATTTTGATCAGACGACCACTATCACCTGTGGATAAGTCCTGCAACCCCTATAAATGCTCACTATTCTTCTCTAAATAGTCTTCCCATAACTTGTTTAACTTGCCATAATCAATGGTGTACCACTTGGTATGATCTCCCTTATCTCCGTTTAATTCAACGCTAACAACTACCCCTAACCCCTCAAGGTCCTTAACCATTCTCCTTATTGTCATGGCTGACCACCAGGGAGATTGTTTGCGCCATTGTTCATAGGTGTTATACACCCATCTCCTGCGGTCTATAACGACCCCCGATTCAGTGTTGAGCCAATAGTGTAGCTTTTGTACGAACACGGCTTTATCGAGTCCTAGAACCTTAACTAGCCTCTCCTGAATGACGACCAGGTGCCCGTCATGTATGAGTAAATCAGACTTGTACTCGGATGACATTTTAGGAATATCTTTTTGCACAATAAAAAACCCCAATCAAATCCATTTAGGATAGACAAGGGTTGACCTTATGCCTTATAATGTAATCACAACATAAAGCACAGGTTACCCCTGTCTAGTAAGCCCCTTGAGAATCACTTTGGCGGTGGAGTCTCAGGGGGTTTCCCTTATGCCTAATTCGACAGGTTAACCTTTCAATCCTTCAAATTTCAAAGAATAATGTGAATCACTACGCCAACGACATAAACACAGACCAATGCTTTAAGGGCAATACACAACATAGGCCTTCTCTTGCGGAACGGTAATTTCTCGACCTGATGCTTTTCTAAATACTCCTGCATGTACGATGGATCAACCAGAACTAAATCCTTATCAACTACCACATAATGAAAGTATCCCCCCAAATCCTTTGCAACTACCACACAGCAAAACTTCCTTTCTTGTCAGAATAATTACCACTATTACCATTATGATACAATATAACTAAATTCTTTTAGGGGGTCATCGAAACAATAATTCTGATTTGATATTACATTTTATCTATTAATACTCAAAAAAAATAGAATATACCTTATATTCCGACTGAGGAATCAGTATATTCGTAATAAATATATGCTATTTAGATTTCATTTTCTTGATTGACTCTAGGAGTTCGCGGAGGAAAATTGGGTCTATTTTTTCATCATGAAATTCGCGGGCAAGTATAGCGTAAGGTAGACTTTCGCGCGTAGCGAAGAATTCAACAATATCCTCCGGCGGTTCATAATCTGATAGCTTTATCATCTCCTCAAAGCTTAACGCATTGTCATCCATAAAGAACCACGTGTTGGCATTGAGGGTTTTGGCTATTTTTGTTAACGCTTTATTCGAGGGAGTCTTCTTGTGGTTCTCAATTTCGCTTAAATAAGGAAGCGAGACATCGCTTAACTCAGAAAGCTTGGTCAGTGAGTATCCGCGTATCTCTCGTAAATACCTAACCTTTTCCCCGATGTTTATTTTAATCACCTCCTTATCAATTATTACAGTAGTAGTATGCCCAATAAATTTCCTTAAACAAAACGTCATAAATAATCTTTATCTATAGTAGAATATCTGTTGACTAATTATCCATTAGCGAATATAATATAACTATGGACAAGCGAACGTCCCATATTTTTTAACAGGACGTTCGCTAATAGAGAATAGATAGGTGGTGAATTATAAAAATGCAAACATTAGAGACTTCTGTGGTCGGAAAGAACGTAAAGAAGTATATGGATCAAAGGGGCCTGAAGCAGTTTGAGTTAGCAAGACTAGCAGGAGTGTCTAACCCTCCAATTAGCGACACGATCAGAGGAAAGAAGATGCCAACTGTTAAGTTCTTGGGTAAGTTGGCTAAGGTCCTCGGATGCAGTATGGCAGATTTGTTTAAGGAGGAATAATGAAAAACTGTTTTGTTATTGCAGGAGATATCACGGTTGTATTCCTAAAGACGTGTGATGATGTTAGCTATGAAGCAATCATTGATACGGATGACTTGCCACGAGTTATGGAGCTTACGGCTTCATGGAGGGCGTATAAGCACCCATATCGCCGAGTACGCGTTACTGGAGGTAAAAAAGGACTCCAAGGGTGGCTAATTGATGCCCCTGTCGGTATGCAGATAGACCACATAAACCGAAACGCATTGGATAACCGGAGAAGCAATTTAAGAATTTGTACACCTACTGAAAACTATAGAAACAGGAGTACCCATTCTAATAACACATCAGGAACAACGGGAGTTATTAAAAATCAAGGAAAATGGGTGGTTATGATAGGGACAGGGGGGAAGAATAAATATTTGGGAACATTTAGAAATATCGAAGATGCCATAGCTGTCCGAAAGGAAGCTGAGATCAAATACTTCGGAGACTTCAGACCAATGGACAAGGATGACCTAACGAGTATCAAGTGTTAGCCAATGAAGCTAGGATATCAAGCCTAGCGCATTATTTTATTCTTACTTTCGTAAATCTTTTCAACCACAATCATCCCCTTAATGCTTACCAGGCAAAAAGAGGAAGATTGATCGCATTCAGATTTGTTTACCAGTTTGGCACATTCCCATCCTAACAATGCTACCAACATTGTGAGAACGAGAATATGCCTAGTGAGCCTAAGCTCTAAATAATTTGTCCGTCCCAACGAACGATTCAGGTATTGAAGTACCTGCATTAAACACTACCGTAACCCAAGGGGCTTGTTTGCTACGCTCTTGTTTAACTGTGTCTAATATACATCATTTGAACTAGCTTTACAAGAGGTTTTTCAATTAATTTATTACAAATTTGCAAAAAAGTATTAGAAAATGAATGTTTTGGAATCGTTTCGTCAAGGAGGTGAAGACAACGGAGAAAACACTAGTGGATGAGTTCAAACGACTGACGGGTTTTAATGGCGGCGATGTTGCCGAAAGGTACGGGGTTAGTCGCCAGTATGTTCATCAGACATTTAATAATAACTCGTTGACACATAAGGCAAGTTCAGCATTTCTTATTAATTCGATGATCGGCGAAAAGATTTCGTCGCTGAAAAAGCAGGTGCGAGACTTGGAGTTTTTGCAACTCAGTATCGAGGGTAGTGTAGCGAATGGGGAGGACAGGCATGAGTAATTTAATTCCAATCGAATATCAAGGACAAAGAATTCTAACCACGTCTCAATTAGCGGAATCATACGAGTCTGACGCTCAACTTATAGTAAACAACTTTAATCGCAACAAAGAACGGTATACCGAAGGAAAGCATTATATTTTACTCGAAGGCGCAGCACTAAAGGATTTTAGGGCAAAAAATCAAATTGATTTGCCGCCGAATATTAACAAGCTCTATCTATGGCCCGAAAAAGGAGCGTGGCTTCATGCAAAATCCTTGAACACTGACAAAGCGTGGGAAGCATACGAAATGCTGGTTGACGATTATTACGCAGTAAAACTATTACGTGCAAACGACTCCTACATGATTGAAGACCCAATAGAAAGAGCAAAGGCGTGGATTATTGAGGCAGAGCAAACCAAATCACTTACCCTTCAACTTGAAGCCCAACGTCCGAAGGTTATCTTTGCTGAAGCCCTGGAAGTATCGAATAACACGATCCTCATCGGTGAACTTGCTAAAATACTCAGGCAAAACGGAATTGAAGTTGGGCAGAATCGTTTGTTTGAAAAACTTCGCGAAGAAGGATACCTCATCAAAAAGAAAGGTGAGAGTTTCAACCAACCAACTCAATACAGTATGGAACTTGGACTGTTCGAGATCAAAAAGCGAACTATCAATAATCCAGACGGAAGCGTTAGGGCTACGACGACCACAAAAGTTACAGGAAAAGGGATGGTCTACTTTATTAATAAATTCAAGGGAGGATCAGCCCAATGCTCAGAACAATCCTCGAATCTCGTACAGGTCCGCTAACCACAACCCAATTCGCACACCTCATGGACCTAACCACGACTGACATTATGGTCAACAACATTAGTTTTAAGCGTAGGACAAGTCTATCGGATGTTATCCGAGTGGCAGAGATTAGTCATGGGATTTTAACGAGGTATTAATTAAGAGAAAGAAGGAATTTGAATGAGTAAATCACTAGCGTCAATGACTAAGGCTGAGGAATTAAAAGCAATAGAGCGTAGATTACGCGAGAACAAGGGAGGGCTTGGCTACTGGGCGGCGGTTGATGCCAAATCTAAGAAGTTAGCAAAGTAGGGTACAGGTCTAAATTAAATGAAAGAAAGTGAATTAAATGCAAAAGAAATTTGAATTAACAAGTGAGTTCGTGACCTTTTTAGGCAGAAAACTTTTTAGGATTAAGGCCCTCATCAAATTCGGCAACGTGGAACTTGGAGAACTAGGTGGATATGTCGAGAAGGAAGAAAATGTTGATCAGTCTGGCGATGCTTGGGTGTCTGGCGATGCTTGGGTGTCTGGCGATGCTCAGGTTTTTGGCAATGCTCGGGTGTCTGGCGATGCTCAGGTTTCTGGCAATGCTCGGGTGTTTGGCAATGCTCAGGTTTCTGGCGATGCTCAGGTTTTTGGCAATGCTCGGGTGTCTGGCGATGCTCAGGTTTCTGGCAATGCTCGGGTGTTTGGCAATGCTCAGGTTTCTGGCAATGCTCGGGTGTTTGGCAATGCTCGGGTGTTTGGCGATGCTCAGGTTTCTGGCAATGCTCGGGTGTCTAAGGTAAACCACCTATTTCAACTCGGGGCTATCGGATCACGAAATGGATTCACAACATTTTTTCGAGTCAAGACAAACCATATTCACGTTGTTTGTGGCTGCTTCCTTGGGAGCATAGATGATTTTGAAAAATCTGTTATCGATACCCACGCAGGAACAAGGCACGAAAGAGTGTATAAACTTGCTATTCAATTAGCTAAAGAGCAGATCGACTTGAGCGATGTTATTACAAATGGGGAAAGCGAGGAATCAAATTGAAATCTAACAATCCATCCAACCAAATCAGTCAAGCAGCCAAATCACGTGGCCTATCCTATTGGGAGTACATCGAGTCAGTTCAACCCCGTTTTGTGCAAAAGTTCGTTTGGGGTGGCAAGAAGGAAACGCGCAAGGAGAAGCGAGAGACAACGGACAAGGTTATCTCTCATCTCGGTAGCTCAGGTAATCCAATGGCGAAGTTGTTTGCTCAAATGCGTAGTTTGATCGGGAGAAACGCATATTAAGGAGTGATCACATTGCATCACCATAAAGGGGCGAAGTTATTGCGTAAAGACACAGCTCGTAGGTTGAAGTATCAGGAGGAACAACGCATCAACTCGAAGTCCATTCCAAGCTTTAAGGATGTTCTGAAGTCGGTGCAGTTAACTGATGGTCAAGTGAAAGTTTTTACATCTAAACTGATTAAATAAATTTTAGGAGGAAAAGGAAATGAATTTATTACCAGCTAAAAAGGTAAGTGGTTCAATCGAGAAGGTTTTATTAAAAGGTACACAATCCAGGACTCGAAAAACTAATCTTCTCTCAGGACTCCAAAACACACTGACCGGACTAAGGGAAGAGGAAGCTGTCCTGAAGGATGTTCGATCAGAAATGGGAGCAATCATGGATAATCTCAAGGCGGAGGATGAAGAATTCGCGAAGGAATTAGCCGCTATCTTTGCGGTGAGGTTGAATATCGAGAAGTTGCTTGGTAGCGATTCTACTCTTTAATAAAACTAAGGAGGGATGCCAAATGGTACAACCACAACCAACTCAAACCTGCCTATGTGGTCGCACAATGAACTTTCCAGACGGAGAAATTAAGACAGTCTGCCAATGCTCTCGCGTATGGGAGATTAGCACAGAGGGGATATGGTTCACTAATTTAATGTTTCCATTTTGTCAGGGAGAATGTTCTAGACAGACGATTGTGCCAAAAGTGGCGAGGGTGAGGAATAAGCGGAAGAGGAAGGCGGGTTCAAGATGTTAGAACGATTCGCCAAGGCTATCGGATACCAAGCATCAAAAATAGGCTGGATTAATCGCGAAATCCAAGCCTACAAAATCGAGCAGGGGAAGAAGGTTATCGAGGAACGCATTAAGCGAAATAAGGCTGATTTTACAGAGCTAATGCGGTGCGGTAATACGGTTCGGGGTGAGGATAAGGATGAGGGCAGGATGAAGGCTGTAGTGATGGATTATGTTGGCAGGGGGAGAGTTGGGGAGCCGTTCAATCCGATGTTCTCAAGGATTGACTGTGTTAATTGGGCGGAGAAGTCTAAGAAGGTTGGGGATAGGTATTGAGCAACTTAACACACTTTAGTTTGTTTTCGGGAATTGGTGGCATAGATTTAGCGCAAAGAAAAGGACTACTTGACAAAGTAGCCCAGCTCGGAATCAAAACCAACTATTCCATTATCAAATAACTCTCCGATGACGTTCTCCAGTTTTCCGTGATACTCCCTATGCTTTTCCTTAGAGATTACACAGAGATTTTCAGGTCGGTTATCAGTTTTAATAAAATTTATGTGGTGGACGCATTCCGATGCCTCTAACCTATCTCTACCAACATACTTCAACGAAGTGGCAATATGCTCAAAGACATAACCGTTTTTACCAGCGTTTGGATGGATAGGATCTCTGACCATGTAGTAACCCTTAGTAACATTTCTATCAGAAAGATACTTATGACCATCAGGTGTTTTGTAATTAACTAATGTTCTTCCTCCTTTCCAAGATGAATTATTTTCTCCTAGTTGATTACGCTTGACGGCTGTCCTTGAATTGATGCCCATACGCTTAAGGTCGCGCCATACCTTATGTTGACTAAACCCAAACATTTCCCCTATTTCAGCCTGAGACATTGATTTAGTTATGTATAAGTCAAATAGTTGTTCCTCGGTGTATGGAGCGGTGTAAGTATACTTGTTTGACAATATAATCACTCCTTAAATTAGTGGAATACCATAAATTAATATACCACCAATACCAGTATAAAACAAGAGGGGGTGGTCTTATATGCCAATAGAGAAAAAGCTAACACATTTTAGTTTGTTCTCAGGCATTTGACCGGAGGAATTGATTTAGCGGCAGAATGGGCAGGATTTGAGTCAGTTGGTCAATGCGAGTTTGCAGATTATCCAACCAAAGTATTAGAAAAGCATTGGCCGGATGTGCCAAGATGGAGGGATGTTCGAGATGTCACAGGAGAGTCTATTCGAGAACGAGGTATCAAGGAAATTACACTCCTATCGGGGGGATTCCCTTGCCAGCCGCATAGCGTTGCAGGAAAACGTAAAGCGTCTGACGATGAGCGTGACCTCTGGCCTGAATACCGGCGTGTTATTAGCGAAGTTACACCAAGATGGGTTTTGGGAGAAAACGTACCAGGGCTACTCACAAGCGAGTTTGGACAATTCTTTAGAGGAATTCTCAGAGATTTGTCCGAGTTGGGGTACTCTGTCGGATGGGCTACTTACGGGGCTAACGCAGTCGGAGCCTTTCATCAAAGATCTAGGTTATTTATTGTGGCCCACGCCAACGACCGTAGATCACAAGGAATGCTTCAAGAGCATCGAGACACTTCAAAGGCAGATGAAAAATCATCAATCAAAATGGCCTCACATGGTTTTGATGGAGCGCTTTACAAAGGGAGAATTTGGCCACGCCAAACCAGAATTCGGAGAGTGGCTCATGGGATACCCCATAGGATGGAGCGATTTAAATGTATAGGAAATTCAGTTCCACCGCAACAATATTACCCAATACTCCAAGCTATAGCAGACATAGAAAGGAGCAATCACCATGAGAAAATTAACCAAAGATGAACTCTCTGCCATCCAAGACTTGGGAGACAGCCCACTCATCGAACATTGGGCCATCGATGGTCACTCCAACGCACTGAGACGCGTCACGATAATATCCAAGGTCAATGCAGATTGGGACGAGATAGATGTCTTACTGAATGCAATATTTCCTGAGATGGAATACCGTGGCAAGGCAGGGATTAGCGTAGAGGATGGAGTTATTTCGGAGTATTTTTCGATAGACGTGGATGGAGAAACGCTGATTAATTTAGTGATTAAGAAGACGATTGGGCAAAAAGAGGGGACTCCTGCGCTAACAGAGGCCCCGGATGGAAAAATTACTACTCAAAACTATTCTACCATATTGGGTAATGCTTTAGAACTACGTGGGCCATGTGAATCTTCTGTTTAATGGAAATGAAGGGCGGTAATTAAAGAATGAAAGCTAAGACAACCAAGGCGGTTCTAACTAAAAAGCACAAGGACTTTATTGCCACTATCCAAGATGAGGAAGTACGTAAGCTGGTTGATAAAAACTCCATTATAACAGGCGGTTCGATCGTTTCTATGTTACTCGGTGAAGAAGTTAATGATTTCGATTATTACTTCACCGATAAGAACACTTGTGAAAAGGTTGCTCATTATTTCGCCAAACAATTCAACCAACTAACCGGAAAATCGGTTGAGGTTCAGACTATGGAAAATGGTAGGGTGAGAGTATTTATCAAAAGCGTTGGAATCGCAGAAGACGATGATATTCAGGATGAGGATGGAACAAATTCAGTTGAGCCAACTACTGAGTTTGACGATAACGGGCTAGAGGATTTAAGCCTAAAGGAATTACAAAAGGTTAAAGCGGACGAAAAACCCGAATACAGACCGATTTTCCTATCATCAAACGCAATCACCTTAACAAATAAAGTCCAGCTAATCATTCGTTTCTATGGCGAAGCAGAGGAAATTCACAGCAACTATGATTTTGTCCATGCCACTTGCTATTGGGAATCGAAGAACGGAAACCTTGTTCTTCCCGCTAAAGCGCTAGAGGCTATGTTGACTAAGGAGTTAATTTATCAGGGCAGTAAGTACCCGTTAGCATCAATAATGCGAACTAGGAAGTTTATTCAGAGGGGTTGGTCGATAAATGCAGGTCAATTCCTGAAGATGGCGTTGCAGCTCAATATCATGGATTTACTAGATGTAAATATTTTAGAGGAACAGCTAACCGGAGTGGACAGCGCTTACTTTTCAATGGCAATAGATGCCATAAAGAAAAAAACCGAAGGAGAACATGAGTTCAAGGTTGACAATAATTACCTGTTTGAAGTTATTAATCGGATATTTTAAGGAGGAAGGACATGGATAAGACGTCAGAGGTTAGGGAACAGGAGTTTACTTCGGCAATGTCGGGGATAGTACGCAATTCACTTGGAATAATGATTTCCCTGAAAAATAACGGTTTTTTTATCTCTCCTGCGTCAAAAAAGTATCACGGAAATTACGAGGGTGGATTATTCGACCACTCATTGCAAACCATGGATGAACTCGTTGATCTCTCCTTGCGAAACAGACTCGCATGGACTCGGCCCGAAAGTCCTTATATTGTCGGTATGTTCCATGATTTATGCAAAATGGACGCTTATAAAGTAAATCCCGAAAAGCCATTTGGTTGGGATTATAACGATGACTTATTAATAAAGGGGCATGGCGATAAGTCGGTTATGATCTTGTCAACACTTATGCAGCTTACAGAGGAAGAAGTGCTGTGTATTCGTTACCACATGGGAGCATTTACGGATAAGGAAGAGTGGAATTATTACACTCGGGCTATTCGTAAATATCCGAACGTGTTATGGACGCATCATGCAGATATGTTAGCTTCTAATGTTGCAGGAGTATAAAAGGGGGAATTTTTATCAACTGGCTACAAGATGAAGAACTCGAAGAACTAAATGAACACCTAACACCTACCGCAGACGGAGAAACAAAAGAACGGTTCAGTATCACGGATTTATCCTCTCTCAATTGGGCATTACGGAAACTATCCTCACTAGACAAAAAACGTCTGGAAGAAGTAAATCTAGCGAATTCCGAACTCGAACGAATCAACGCATGGTTTGCCAAGCAGGACGTTACTTATCAAGAGAGCAAGCAATACCTAGAAGGGCTTATAAGGGAGTACGCAACAGCGCAGAGGGTAATTGACCCAAAGGCAAGATTCAGGACACCATACGGCCTTGTGAGCTTCCGTAAGGGGAAGAAATACGACTATGGAGATGAGGAAAAGCTCGTCAAATATCTGTCTGATAATGGTATGGGCGAGTTTGTCAAGGTTGTGAAAACTCCTATTAAGACGGAGTTAAAAAAGGCATTAACCATAGTTGATGGTAAGGCAATATTTACGAGTACGGGTGAGGTGTTGCCGATTACTGTCGAGGAAACCGAAGATGTCACTATCAAATTGGAGGGGTAAATAATGGCAAGACGAACAGCACAACGCAGTAAAGCTAAATTAAGACTAGGTATTAGCGGTCCGGCGGGTAGCGGAAAAAGCATGAGTTCTCTTTTAATGGCTTATGGAATTACGGGGGACTGGTCCAAGATTAGCGTTATTGACACGGAGAACAACAGCGCGGATCTATACGCAGATTACCGCCACAATGGTATCGAAATAGGAGTATTCAACGTCTGCCCTATATCAACGCCATATACTCCTGAAAAATACATTGCAGCCATCAAGGAGTGCGAGGATGCAGGGGATTCGGTAATAATCATTGACAGCCTGACTCATGCGTGGGCTGGGGAGGGTGGTTTACTTGACAAGAAGGGTCAAATAGAGAAATCCGGCAGACCTGGTGTTAACTCATGGACAGCGTGGAGAGATATAACCCCAATGCACAATCGACTTGTTGAATCTATCCTGACAAGCAAGTGTCACGTTGTCGCAACTCTTAGGGCGAAGATGGAACACGTTCAGGAAAAAGATCCTACCGGAAAAACTGTTGTAAAAAAGATAGGCATGAACCCGATACAGCGCGATGGCATGGAATACGAGTTTACAGTGTTCATTGACGTAGATCAGGACCACAATGCAACGTCGTCCAAGGACCGTACATCACTCGTAGACGGGTTAGTATTCCGTCCTGGGGTAGATACGGGCAAGAACTTCTTAGCGTGGCTAGAAACAGGCGCAGATAAAGCACCTAATGATGGACCTAAAATAAATTGGCAAGCGTTTTGGGGTGAAATTGCGAAACTTGGCATATCTGAAGAAGAAGTTCACAAAGCGGCAGGTATTGACAGTATCAAGGATTGGGACAAGCCATCTGTTGATAAATTATACCTCGAACTAAAGGCATCGAAGGCAGCGCAGTAAAAATAAAGGGCAGCTAACCACTGCCCACCAAAAGGAGGATAAAATGCAAAGCACAGCAACAGAAATAGACCCCATCCTATTCTCAGAACTCTACATGTCCGGCCTAACAGACATAGAAGTTGGAAAAATAATCGGCTGTGGCAAGTCTAAGATATGGAAAGAGCGAAATGAGCTGGATTTACCACCTAATAAGGACATTTTCGCATGGCAGAAGGGCTTGAAGGAATCGGAATTGGCGAAGATACCGCCTAAATATCGGAGGTAGGCATGGCTTATCAATATTATATCTCTCCCGACAATTACCAAGAAGCAGAGAAAAACGGCATCAAAAAAGCAACTCTTGAGTATCGAGTACGTAACCTTGCATGGGATATGGAGAGAGCGATAACCGAACCACCTCAAAAGGGAAAAACAACAGATATAAAGTGGAGAAAATTAGCAAAGAAAAACGGCATCCCGTATCGAGCATTTCAGAAGCGAGTAAATATTTACGGATGGGAACAGGAAAGTGCTGCAACTGAACCATTGCAGAATAGGCACGAAATCATCATAGGTGTGATGAAGGCCAGAGATAAGGCTATCGAGAGAAGGAAGGTTTGTTTATGAGAGTAACATTAATTGATCATAACGCTAACGGGGTAAATACGATGCTACAAGCCCTTGGAATATGCAGGGGTAAGGAATGTACACCGGCTACACTGGATAAGGCGTTAGAGGCCAAGCCTGTGCCCCATGCGAGCGTTCTTGAGTTTGGGTGGGTGTGCCTGTTGATTGAAGGGGTATCAGTTAAGGCGAGGTTGCAGGTATTGCGGAGTAGATTGTTTAGTACGATGGAGAGGTCAACCAGAAGTATTGATATGAGTGAGGCTAAATGCATTGTCCCCGAAACTTCAAAAAGCCCCAACGCTATGAAGCGAGAGTTAGGGAGAACGATGCATATATATGACCGCTTTAACGAAGCAGACGAAACACTCGAAGATTCATCATATGTTCTTCCGCTTGGCATTGAAACCTCCTTCTTTATGGCTGGAAATATCCGAATATGGTTTGAATACTTTCAAAAGCGACTCTGCAAAAATCACGTTCAAGACGAGCATTATCGCATGGCATTGGACATGTGGCATGTGATAACCGAGCTATTTCCAATTGTGTTAAAGGCACATCCTTGTAAGAAGTGTGGTGAATGCAAGCCGGAGGTAAATCAATGAAACCAATAGGTATCTCATTAACAATGGACTCTTTTGGAAGGATTACAGTCCCTAAATCGCTTAGAATTTCTATGGGATACGAGCCAACTACACCCCTGGAAATGTTGGCTGACGGAAAAGGATTACGTATCCAGAAGCACTTGTTAGGCTGCATGTTTTGCGGATCAGACGATAAGGTTGTGGCGTGGCATGGGTCAGTCGTTTGCAGGGCATGCGCTGCTGATATTTTAGCGAAGAGTGTTAAGGATGGTGTTGATGGGTGATATTAAAGACATGGGAAGTATTCAAGATTGCATTAGGAAATCCTAACGCTAAGTTCAAGAGAGTGAAAGATAATACCATTGTCTTAGTTGATAAAGACGGGCAACTAAAAGCTGAGGGTAATACTTATTCTTATCCATTACCAAAGGCTAATGATGATTGGGAACTAGTTCGCGAGGAAGTCGATTTTATGACCGCAGTAAATAGCGGTAAGAAGATACATCCCGTTTGTCATACTATTGACGGTTTCCTTAAATTTAACCAATGGGACCTCAACCTTGAAATGATCAACGGAAAATGGATAATCGAGTAGGCCGTGCAAGAAAATAGATGCCTAATAATAAAGTGCATTTTTAACTACTAAGGGAGGTAAGCAATGGCCAACCATATCGACTTCTCGGTCAGTAATGATTGCGTAAATATCCAAGATTCCTACGGTGAAATATGCGTAAAATGTAATTGTTGCGGAATATTCGATGAGAAAACGAAGTATGAGGATAGAATTAAGACCTATAAACGACAACTTGAGGAAAATAACTCCTTTGACGATTGGTGGGAAGGGGCGGAGGAATTACAAACGGCTAACGTTAAGGCTAATGCAGAGTATTTGGGCGGGCTTATAGCTGAGGCTGAAAAGGAACTGATAAAACAGGGGTAAAAAATAAGCAAGGGCTTATTATCCCTTGCTTTCCTTCTCCTTATTCTTATGAGCCTCATATCCCAACTTGATCATTTCCCTTATCGTGTTAGTCCGATCCGGTATCCCTGGAACACCCTTTCTGTAATCATCTACCATATCCAATATTTCCTTAGAAAAGATTATCCCTATACGCTTTGAATCCTTTTCCATATCGTCAACTCCTTTTATACAAATATACCATATTAGACGTAGTATACGCAATAAGCCCTTAAGGTATTCGCGTGCCTATTGTGCTTAAGGCTCAGAAATGGTATAATATTAATATAGGAAGGAACGAGGTGAAAACGAGCAATTGGGGAACATAAGGAGTCCTTGCCACCTTAATTAAAGCAATCTAAATAATAAAAAATAAGGAGTGAGGAAATTGTCAAAAACTATAGAAAAAAGCGTTCTTGAAATGGCAAAGGGTGCATTAATCGAGCAATTTAATACTGAATTCGTAAAGATCGGCTCCAATATCCTCGACCCGAATACCGATGCCACCAAGGCCCGTAAAATCACCCTGACGTTAACCTTTAAACCTGATGAGAACCGTGAATTTATTGGGTGGGAAGCTCAAGCCAAATCTACCCTTGCACCCGTCACGCCGATTGCAACAAGGTTCTTTTTGGGCACAGATAAAGACGGAATTCCTGTCGCCACGGAGATTGTTCGCGATGATCCGAACCAAGTCCGCATCTTCGATGAACCGGAAGACGGTCAACCTGAAGCCCAGGAATCGAAAGTATTAAAATTTGGGAGTGTTAAATAAATGATTGAAGCAGCTTTAAGATATATTAATAGTTTCCGTGATATTCAAGTCGTCCCTCACAATGGGTTCAGTTTTACAAACGACAAACTTTTTCAACTTCCCGAAGATGAGCCAAGCGTTTTCTCCACCAAAACCCTCGCAAGCCTTGTTGAGTTAATACTCAAGGAACACTCTCACGACTACCTGAATGACCTTATCGTCCACGTTGACAGCCCAACTAAGGTAAATGTCCATACAACTCTTCGCGGACACCTTGACCGCTTTAATCTTTATACCGCAACGGCTGAATTGCCGAGGATCACACTTGACAGTTATATCGACCTTGAGTCCATGAATATATTGCTAAAAAGTGCATTTGTGCAAAACGGGACACGGGACGAACTTATTAAAGTGCTTGGGCAAGTTGTCGAGGATGCGATAAAAACCAGCGTTGATGATGGCATGTCGCAGACCGTAACCGTTAATACCGGGGTTCGATCACTTGCTAAGATGGAAATGCCTACGATTGTGAAGTTGGCACCTTATCGGACGTTTATCGAAGTTCCTCAACCTGAAGGAGAGTTCTTACTTCGTTTAAGAAAAGGACCAGAGGCCGCGCTATTTGAGGCAGACGGTGGAGCATGGAAGATGGCTGCACGACAGAATATTAAACAGTATTTCGATGTTGCGCTTGCCGGATTAATTGAGGCCGGAAGGGTTATCGTTACTGAGTAGAAGCAATAAGGGGTGGTTACGGCTGCCCCGTTTTACTGAAGAGGGTGTTTATAATTGAAGTACACCATAGTAATTAATCAGTACGCCATTACAAAGTTAGGATTAGATAAAAAGACAGACTTGATAGATTGGGCCATATTGGACTATCTGAAAGACTGGATATTTACTACTAAAAAGAAAACATTGACGCTTGATGGCAAGGAATACATCTGGATCAACTACAATCATATGCTTGAGCAAATGCCCTTACTGGGATTTAAGGATAAGCATTCAATAGGTGATCGAATTAAGAAATTCAAGTCACTAAGTCTGATTGAAACATTCCAGAGTAAGGATAATACGTTGTATTTTAGATTCACTCATAACATTGAAAATCTGTTCTTCGATAAGGCTGTGAGCGCAGACAACATAGGCTATGTAGCTGAGACAACACAGGGGCTATGTAGTCAAGACAACACAGCACAAGTAGTATATCAATCCAAGGAGAATATCAATCAGTATCTTGTCGATTTCTTTGAATTACTATGGAAACCGTATCCGAGAAAAGAGGGCAAGGGTGGAGTTAGTAAATCTCAAAAGGAAAAGCTGCACAAGATCGGTATTGAAGAAATGACTAGGGCTATTGACAGGTACACAAAAGCTAAGAGCGGAGAAGAAAAAAGGTATCTGCAAATGGGGAGTACATTTTTTAATAGTGGGTATATAGATTACTTGGATAAAAACTATCAAGCTGACATGGTAAAGCAAAATGATGACGGACCATTGAAAGCGTGGTGATGAAATGAACCAATACTATGACGTAGACAGCGAGAGATGTATTATTGCCGCCATGTTAGCGAGTGAGGAATCCATGATCGAAACATGTGCCACAATGCAAACTAACGATTTCTACGAACCACGACATCAAGCAATGTACGACATACTAAATGGACTGCTTATAAAAGCAGTTAAACCGACTTACTTGGAGATGCTCAAGGAGGGAGTTAAGAGAGGAACCTTATCAAGCGTCGATGATCGGGAATACGCCAAGCAGACCATCGGATTCCATGTCTCGACCGTATCCCTTCCTTATTGGTTTAAAAACGTAAAAGACAAGGCCAGGCTTCGGAGTCTGAGAATGACACTAAAGAAACTAGCTGAAGAAATCAAGGAACCAGTTATTGACGTGGACAAGCTTATTCAAAACGCAGGAAGAGACATTGCCGAACTAATCACAAATAATACTGAGCAGATAGACACTGGTAAGGACCTCGTTAGAATAGGCAGGGATACCATAGAGTACCGTATGAGTCACAAGGGAGAGCTTTTAGGTATAAGTACAGGCATAGGAAAATTGAACCGCTTAACGGGTGGATGGAAGGGCGGAGATTTCGCCATAGTTGCTGCCGAGAGTGGCAAGGGGAAAACCGCATTTGCTCAAAACTTTATATCTAGTGGTTGTTTCTTTCATGAAGCCGGGACCTTATACGCTAATTCTGAAATGAGTAAGCAGCAGGTTATACTCCGTTTCGCCTCTATGCTTTCTGGCGTTGAGGCTGATCTAGTTAAGTTTGGCGAAATAACTGAGTTACAAAAGTTAAGTATTTTTTCTCATATGGAAGTTATCGAGGAAGCACCATTTTACCATTATCCGTGCCCATCTCTGAATATAGCAAAATTGGTAAGTATGATCCGTAAGCTACATGTGCAAAAAGGGATAAAGATGGCATTCGTGGACTACATCGGGCGAATGGATAGGACAGACAAGGACGCAACCGAGTGGCAGGAGTTTTTCCTGATATGTAAAACCCTAAAAACGATTGCATCAGAATTAGGAATAGCAATAATAGTTTTGGCCCAGTTGAATGAAGACGGAAGCTTGCAAGTTGCAAAGAAGATGCGTAATGAGTGCGACATACTCATTAAACTTTTGCCGATGTCGGAAGATGAGAAGGTTGAGGCACTTAGTAAGGGGTACAGAATCCCTCCTGATTATTGGGTATATCTTGATAAGAATAGGGACGGGCAAGGAGAAGTCATGATTCCTGTTAAGTTCGACAAGCCAAAAATGCAGGTATTAGACGTGGCTAATCTATAAGGGGGAATTGTTGTTGCCGATTGCTGAAGCGATAACTAGATTCCAGGCAACAATCTTTGAAATGAATATAGGCGGATTAATCACAGATAGACAGTTCGAGATACTAGAATCATTGACCGACAATATGACAAAAGATAGCGATGCTCTGGAATTGACGGTAATACTTACAATGACAGACCTTGAAAATGAGGACATAGTGGATTGCATTATTGCGAGGAAATTTGATACTTGTTTGATGATTTTATGGTAAGGGGTGGTAAATCGTGAAGGATAAGGAATTCGAGGAGATCATGAAGGACATAGCCCGGTTGGTCGGCGTGTTGAAGAAAACTGATGGGAGATAAGGGGGAACCAAAATGCGAAAGCTAAAATTAAACGAACAAAAAATATTGCAGCTCTACAACTCCGGAAAAAACGATACCAAAATTGGAAAAGCTGTCGGAATAAAACCAAACACCATAGCGTGTTGGAGGTACAGGAATAATCTCCCGGCCAACATCGGAAACCTAGCGAATGGAACATATCTTACCGGAGTGAATTATAGGGACGTGTTGAAACCTGAGCAAATTGACGCAATGAGTGAGTTTCTTGTCAACTTTCTCAAAGCAGGAAAACAAGCTGTAAGGGCAGGAGTTAAACCGGACGTTATGGGGTTCATGGATGCTTATGCCGGAAGAACTAATAAGTGGTCAGAGGAAAGACGGAGCGAGATGAGGGGTAAGGTGGCGAGATGAACTACTTCGACATATCAAGAACCCTCCTACCTCTTAGTAATTGCTTAAAACGTCAATACGCCTGTGTAATCGTATCGGATGGTAGGATTATAGCGACAGGTCGTAATGAAAGCCTAGAAGCTTGTACTACGTGCGCTAGGATTGATGTCGATCATAACACAGGTGACTATGCGGATTGTGGGTCGGTGCATGCCGAGGCTATGGCCTTAATTAACGCTCGTAAAAAATTATTGCAAGGTGCCGAGCTATACCTAGTCTGCTCGGATGAGGTTGATCCTATACCATGTCCGACCTGCCAGAAGTTGTTGGACTTCGCAGGGGTTAAACAGGTGAGGGAGGTGATAAATAGGCTAGCAGAGGGCACAGAAGCATCATTAGAGGAGAGTAAAGCGGATGAGGGTGGGATTGTTAGGGAAGGAGGCGATAAGGGGGTGGAAACGGAAGAACTCAATAAGGAGTGCGAAGTTACTTATCATTGCTTCGGAACGTATGAGAATAATGAGAATACTTTTTGTGGAACATGCAGGGAATCGGAAATATGTCAGTATGTTACAAAAAACCATCCTGAAGAAACTAAGGATGATCTCGGAGGATTGGCTGAACAGGAACCGGAGTGGAATTCTGAGTACGTAAGGACTGAAACACCTGACCAGATGTGGTTACACGTTGCTTATTACATTGGGGCAATTAAACAACAGGGGATAAGGCAGGTTGAGGAAGATATTCAGGCGAGGTTAGATCAAATTTTAGGAGGAAGATAGTATGAATAAAATTACATTAATAGGAAATTTAGTAAGAGATTGTGAATTACGCTATGCAACTTCAGGGACCGCAATTGCGACATTTACATTAGCGGTTGGTCGGAGATTTAAAAACTCCCAAGGTGAAAAGGAAACCGATTTTATCCAAATAAAGTGCTTTAAGCAACTCGCGGAGCTATGTGCAAACGCATTGGCGAAAGGAAATAAGGCCGCAGTAAGTGGATCGCTCCAAGTTAGCTCGTACACCGACAAAGATGGAAATAAGAAGTATTCTAGCGATGTGATTGCTGACGAAGTTGAATTTTTGAGTCCTAAGAATGCAGAACAAGGAAATAACAACGCAACAAGCGGAAATCCTTCGTATGGAACAGAGGTCAGTATAGACTCGGAAATTCCTTTTTAGAATTGTTCTAAATTATACACAAAGAAGAAGGGAAACCCTTACTTATCGGGCTTCCCATACTTCTTGATTATATTCTAAAACAGAGGAGGCCGACATTGAAAAACACAAAAACAAACAGACTAAAAACCCTCTACTCCACGCTCACGGATCTCGAAAAGGAAATAGAAAAGTTTGGCAACGTATCAAGACTTGCTTATCATTTGGGCATAAGTCGGACAACCATTGCGGACTACAGGATGACTTTGGGAGGAAAGGGTAATATTCGGAGCGGTAGGAGGTACATGAAGGATTGCGAACTGGATGAGAATATTCGGAAGGTTGTTGAGAGTGCAGGGGTAGTTGGGGTTGGAAAATGCCATCAGTGGATGGGGATAACGAAGATATGAGGGGGATGTTGAGATGAGAGAGTTTAAATTTACGCCTGGTCCATGGATGGTAAATAATTCACCTGGTGCCGGATGGGAAATAAGGGCTGCGATACCTGAATTAAAGAAATATAGGTCTAATGATGAGGGAAGCGTAATATGGACAGTTCCTGAAGGCACTTCCATTACTCCTGTTGGAGAACCTAAGCCCTTGATCGGATATGAACCATGGGTTCAATTTCCACAAAAATGGTGGATTGAGATGACTAAATGCAATGCCAATCTTATTGCGGCTGCTCCTGAAATGTACGAAATACTAAAGCTATACGAAGAATGGGAAGCTGAATTACTTATGGATAACAGTGCATGGGTGAATGGTTTACCAAGGTTTACGCAATCGCTATACGACAAATGGATGGAGATACAGGGTAGGAGAAATGAAGTGTTGGTGAAAGTTGAGGGGAATTAAGTTCGATGAGTGGAAGAGAGATTAAATTCAGATTTTACAGCAATATCGAAAATAAAATGTACGAAAACATGAATCTCATAGGACTTAATACCACATACGATAAAAATCCATGTATATATTCAGCTAATAAAGTAGTTGTAGAAAATGGAGCCACTAGGTGTCAATACCTAAAAGATGGTCACTTGATGCAATTCACGGGCCTACGCGACAACAAGCGAACCGATGAGTATCCGGAGGGGCAGGAGGTATACGAGGGTGATGTGGTTAATATTAGGACTAAGTCCTACTACTTTCCGAAATATGTTATCGGATTCAACACAAAGTACACACGTTATGTTGCTGAAACAAAATGCAATGATGCGCCAAACGGATTAATAGAGATTCCTGTGGATAGAGATTGGAAAATCGAAGTAATCGGAAACGTGTTCGAGAACCCTGAACTTTTAGGTGGTAAGATATGATTATAATTGGCATTGATCCCTCGTTAACTTCTACTGGCCTGTGCGTCATGAGTAAGCAGGGCGAATTACTAGAGACATATGCCGTTAATTCAAGGTTTAATGGAGTAAAAAGGCTGCAGGACATCAAAAATAAGTTAGTAGAAAAGTGCTGCCACAACCACAATGCAATAGACAAAGCAATAACGGTGTTTATCGAGGGATATTCGTATGGTAGCAAAAATGGCAGGGAGGAACTCGGAGAACTAGGAGGCGTGATACGGCTAATGCTATATGAACAAAAAATACCATTTATAGATATTGCTCCGACTTCTCTGAAAAAATACACGACAGGTAAGGGAATGGGGGATAAGGTAGCTATGGCAATTGGAGTCCTAAAGTCATGGGGTAAGGATTTCCCTACTACGGACCAGACTGACGCATATGCTCTTTGCCAATTCGGTAGGGGATACCTTGGACTAGTAGACGCTTTACCTGTATTCAGGGAAGAGGCTATCGATGCCATTAAGAATCCAAAAGTGAAAAAGAGAACTAAAGCAACACAAAAATAGCGCAATAATGGGAGGAAGATGAGAAGTGAAAAACTGCACTAGTTGCAAACATGTATACAATCAATATGAAGAGACTTGTGGGGTATGTAATAAACACTATGGTTTTCCGAAGTGGGAACCCAAGTTAACAACTATCCCAACTAAGCTAATGAACACCACAGACCCCATATTTCTCCCATACCGCAAACACTCCAAAGATGCAGGGGCAGACCTACGAGCAAGGATAGAATCATCCGTATTACTGCATCCTGGACACATGCTTAAAATACCCTCGGGAATCGGTGTATCCATTCCCGATGGGTATGTCGGGCTAATACAGCCAAGGTCTGGAGCATCATCCGAGGGGAAACTTGTTATCACAGGAACTATTGACGCTGGATTTACTGGAGAAATGTTCATGAATGTGTTTAATCCTCTCGACTCGAATTATGTGGTCATTAACCCAAAAGAGCGGGTAGCCCAACTAGTGGTGGTGCCGTATTTGCAGACTGAGTTTGTACAGGTTGATGAACTGGGAGAGAGCGAACGAGGAGCGGACGGATTTGGATCAACAGGGAGGAATTAGATTGAGTAAACAATTCAACTGCAAGCAGTGTGGAGATTGTTGTGGTCCACTATATTTGCTTAGATCTCAACTCGAAACCCTGAAATCCGCAATTAAAGCAATGTCCGTGGAGACGATAGATAGGCTTAAAAGGCAATATAGGGAACCATTAACCTGCATCTTGCTCGACACGGACACTAAGCGATGTTCGGTCTATCACTTCAGACCTGCAGTATGTCGCCAATACGGGCAGATAAGAGAGTTGCAATGCCCAAACAACAAGGGACTGAGCTTAAAAAGTGGGAGAATGCAGACCGAAAAAATAATAAAAAGAACATTTGCCGGGATTCTGAGTGAAACAATTGGGTGGAAAGAGTTGGAGGAATAAAAAGATGAAAACTATCTATGAAATTCGGGAACAAGGAAAAGAATTCTGCCTTACAGATGGTAGCGCACACTATAAAGCGGTTGACGGGGTGGAGCCCATTGACTTGATAATATCCAAGGGGCTTGCGGAGGATTTTTGCCTATCGAATATAATCAAGTATGCTGCACGATTTAAGCAGACTCAGAACTTGCAGGACTTACGCAAAATATCGGATTACAGCCACATTTTAGTAGGGGTTAAGTTGCAGAAGGAAAACGGAGCAATGGCAAATGTGCTGGCTAAGGTTTTAGAAGGAGGGAACTGCTAATGCTAATGGATAAAATTAGGGCAAAGTTGGACAAGAGGTATAATACGGATTTGACGGTAAAGATCATCGATTGCGGGTTTACGGCACGCACTTTCCACACACTTAGAAAAGGTGGAATCGCCACTGTTGGCGATTTGACAAAACTATCCTGGCAGGAATTGGCCGGGATAAGAAACTCCGTTAGGTCAACATGTCAGGAAGTTAGTAATAAGTTGGAGGACATGGGGTTGGGGTTGAGGAAGGATGGTAAATAGGTGAATTTATCAAAAGGACAACTAAATTTCCTACTTAACGCCGCTTGGGTTTTTTGTTGCCCTGATTGTGGATCAGAACAAAAAGATGCTTGTAATAAAGTTGAGGATTGCATTTTGATTGATTGGATTATTAGAAAGCTACAGGAGGAAAACGATGAATATAAAACTACACATGAAGTTGAGTGACATCCTTAAACTAATATTCGGTGGCGATGTGATGATATTGGACCCGTACAGCAACAGTATTTACAGGGTGCAAAAGGGTGAGGATACTGGAATTTATAAGGGGTAGGAAGGGGAGATAAATATGTACGATAAAGAACAAATCTATGACGAGCAAATAGCTCCGTTAATGTCAAAGATAATAGAGATTTGCAAGGTCAACGGTATTCAGGTACTAGCTAGTTTTTTCCTGAAAGAGAAAACTGAGGATCAAGGAAATATGTTCTGTACTACTTGCCTAGTTCCTAACGAGGGAAACAAGAGGCTATCTAATGCCGCTAATGTGATACTTTTTGGGCATGAGGTCCATAAACCCTTCTTGATGGCTATGACGGTTACTAAGGAGGGTTAACCATGGCAATGATAAAAGAGTCACAAAACATACTAGAAGAACGTCTCAAACTCTACAAAAAACATAAGGCAGAAATAACTACAGCATCACAGAGAATAGCAGTATGGCAGGATGCTTTGAAAAGTGGAGAACTCTGGATGTTTGAGAATAGTGTGAGCCGGGTTGAGGGAATGCCTCATGCGACTACCACAACGTCACCTACGGAGCACATTGCAGCGCAGAGGGAAGTTACTGCCGAGTTGGTGCAGGAATGGATTGACGAGGATAAATCAAGGGTGCGTTATAAAACGGTAGAGATAGAACAGATTGACGAGGCACTAAAGGCATTGACCAGGGAGCAAAGGACGGTCATTGAGTCGAAGTATTTTGAATCAGAAACATGGAGGAATATTGAGATTATCTTTAATGAGCGTCATAATGTTGGAAGAGTATATATCACAGCCGGGATGCTTGGAAAGATAAACAAAGAGGCATTGGAGGTTTTGTGGGAGATACTAGGTCCGTTGCTTCAGAGGTATCTATATTACAGGAAGTAGCATAGTTACTGTTTTATTATTACAATATTATAAGTTAAGGGTATGGTAATCTGATAAAATAATAATATCGCATAATGACAATATCATAAATAAAGACGCTCTCGGCCTATAATGTGGCTCGGAGCGTCTTTTCTATTTAGGGGATGTGACTTATCGTGGATTGTAAATTATGCACTAGGCAGAAGCATTGTCCCGATAAGGATAAGCCTCCTAGGAATTGCGTTAGGCTTGTTGATTTTGCGGATAGTAAGATGTTTAATGCGATTGATAAAACTATGAGGCATAATAAAGGGGTTTGGGTTGATCCGGGATAAAAAAGGAGCCCTATTTCTAAGAATTCCCTAAAACTTTAATTCCCCATCGTAATTCGAGGGCTGTTATCGCGGTTCGGCGAAGAGTTTCGTCCATGGAATAGGCTCTGCTCATAGTATCAATAGGCTCGCAGTATCCTCCTTCTTTATCTATTCGCCATGAGTTTCCAGCCCATAGAGCGAAGGCCCAATATATAATTGCATAGTGACCACCGCCAAAGTCTGTATCTAAAATATCTTCCCAGTTGATCTCACGCTTTTTAGAGTTGATACGGTTTGCGGTTTTTCTTCGTAGCTCATTGTCAGATGTGAGGATAAAGATTGGTCCAACCCATTCTGTATCGTTCAGCAACTTACCTGGACAAAGGGATAGGAAAGCGGTTCTGTGTTCCTGGCTATTAAACATGTGTTATCCTCCTTACGCCGATTTAGCCCGGCTTAGCTTTAGGATTATTTAGCGTAGTGCTTGCGGAATGTTCCGAAGTTGCGCCAGACAAACATAGGGCTATTCGGAAATCTGTTTTGATACCACCAATGACCTTCGTGCACTCCCTCTGCGACTGGCTGGCCTGAGATAATCTTCATTTTAATTCCTTCTTTCGTTTTCTTCGCTAGATTTAGTAGCCCTCATTTGATCGAGTAGCTCTTTTAGTTTTGCGTGCTCATTATCGGTGAGATGGAATGTTCGGCGAGTGCGGCCGGAGGGTTTGCGGCCTGAGCCGGGTCGATATCCTCCGTGGGTAGTAATGTTACCACGCGCCGTTGCGGGATATTCTGCACTACCAGGACGCACCGAGTCTATCGTGATTGTGATACCATTCCCGCTGCGACCTGTGCAAAACTCATCCAGAGTGCCATGGCAAACCGTTTTATACGAATCGATGATATGTGGAGCGTGAGGACCCTCTATTTTACAAAAGCTAGTCTTGTTAGATCCCGAAAAATTAAAGCTTGTCATTTTAAAAACTCCTTCTTACCCCGCTCCTTACGAGCTGACGGGCTGTATCAGATGTCGGCCATAACTTCGTAGTCTATCCCGTTTTTCCCGACGGCGTAACCAACCTTTTCGCCCCAATAAAATCCTTCGTTGGCAACTAAGTGGTGAGTAAAATCTTCCTTAGCTTCGGCTATTTTCTGCTCAAGTACCCCGTGGTTCTCAGCCTCGATGGTGATAGTTTCGTCTACTCCAAAGCATGGGCTATTTCCGTTTTCATCGACAAGGTACAGATTGACTACTTGGATAGCACTGGTCAGCGTGGATGCAATGATTAGTTTCATTTTTAAAACTCCTTCTTCCCCGGCTCCCTTTGTAGCCTGTCGGGTTACTTTCTACCTTCAAACTTGATCTTGATTCATTGTACCATAATCATGTTTTGATTGTCAACTACTTTTTCAAGATTATTTTCAGGGATGTTTTGAGCTTAGTAATTAGCTTTGTAGTGCGATTGCAACGCTAATCTGTGAGCTTACAGTGGCATTGTAGGCCTTACGGGGCAGAGAAAAGACTCTCTACGTGAGAGCCTTAAAGTATGCTTCTAGTGCTTCTGCTACTATCTTAGCCATTGCTTTGCCTGAGTCTTTGGAGTGTGCGTCTAGTTGTTGTCTTAGTTCTAGGGAGATTTTAGTGTTTAGGACTACTTGCATGGGGTTTCCTCCTTTCGCCGAATTGGCTCCGGCTGGCCTTGTGGTTAAAAATTATCCGGCCCTACTGGACCACTATACCTATTATCAACCCATTGGCCTTCTTCGACAATGTATTCATCGCCCATGACGCTGAATATGTCACCATCTTGGCAAAGTTTTACCGATTGACCAGGTTGTAATTCGATGCCGCTAATATACGCCCATTGTGCTGCGTGGTCTTCGATATAACCTATAACGTGGGTGTTGTTGGCGATTAGGACTTCACATTTCGGGGTGGTGTGTTGAGCTGAGGGACGCTTTTGTTTGGCTGAGTTAGTAGAGGATGTTTTCAGTTCTTTGTGTTGTTTATATTGTATAGCTAGTTGGCTAGTATGTCAAGAGGGGATTAGCGATTATTTTTTGGTAAAGGAAAAGCCACCTTATTTAGTGGCTTTAGTCCTGATGTAGTCTGATATTGTTTGCCCTGATGCTGTGGCTAGTTGGCGTATGGTTTCCCATTCGGAGTCAGTGAACTTAATGGAATGATTTTTAGATACTTCACCCGAACGAGGTTTTACTCCTGCTCCTGTTCGCTTACCACCTTTAGCCATTAGTGCACCTCCATCGTCTAGTAAATCCTGTCTGAATTACACTCCGCTTTTTGTTTCTTCATAATCGATACTGCACTCTTCGCATATGAGTTTGCTATTACCATTAAAGCATATCGTTGGGTATTTTATCTGATCTATTCCATTGTCCTCAAAGTACTCACTACCACATATTATACATTTCGTTGGTAAGTTTACCCCTGATGGTTGATCTTCCTTGTACCAAATCAAGACGTTATACCGTTGTTCTCCATTAACCATGACTGATTCCAACTTGTGGCACTCCTCATCTGGTAGGTTAACGTAAAGTTCGATGTCTCTAGGTAGAATGTCGGTGTAAATGATGTCTGCTTTACGCGTTTGGTTATCACTCAAAGATACAACTTTTTGAATAGTTCCTTCGGGCATCCAGTTTTCGAAGTTCTCCACAGCATCCCTTTCGCTTGATCCTCTTTCGATTGTTTGGCACTCTTCGCCATATGCGTTTAGGAAATTGATTTGATAAGATTTCATTGTTGTTTCCCCCTCTGTTTTAGTGTTGACGTAATCATATCATATGAATAATTAATATGTCAACACGTAATCAAAGGAAATTTGAAAGTATTTTTAGATTTGTTAGGCATCTATAGAAGCAATGTTTCTGAGGGTAGTAATTAGCTTGTTGGTGGGGATTGGTGCAGGTAGTTAATTAGTGGGCTTAGGATTGATGTGTAGGGGCTGTGGTGAGGTATTAGGAGGGATGACTAATGGATATGGATTATGAGAGTAAGGAATATACAGATATGAAAGCTCAGAGGATGGCTATGGAAAAAGTTAGCGCGAACAAAATAAAAAAGATAATAAACGGTAAAATAGAGCAAGAAAATATGGTACTTTAGATGGAAGGTGATTAGGTATGGCGGCTGCGGTCGGTAATAAGTATGCAGTAGGAAACAGGGGTGGAGAAAAAAATCTAAAATTTCCTTCTGTGGAAGAATTGAAAACGAAGATAGATGCTTTTTTCGACTCTTGTTATGAGGTAGATGCTGAAACGGGTAAAAAAGTACAAGTAGAACCTTTTACTATAACGGGATTGGCATTAGCATTAGATACTAGTAGAGAAGTTTTAATGAACATTCAGGATGGAACTAGTGAAGGATATACAAAAGAGCATCGTGACGCTATCGTTCGCGCAAAGCTAAAATGCCACAATTATGCAGAAAAACAGATGTTTACAGCCAAGAGTGCCAATGGTGCTATTTTTGCCCTGAAGAATTACGGTTGGAAGGATAAAACCGAAACAGAGATCACCGGAGCCAATGGTGGTCCAATCCAGCTCACAAACGTAACGGCACTCTCAGACGCTGACCTCCTACAAATGGAGCAAATCTTAGCCAAAAGTCAAGGATTGCTACAGGGATAACATACTATTTATAATCATTACATTTAGATAGTGCATCGAATAGTGTCCTTCTGTGGTGGATTTAGCCCTTTGTATTATCATTTAGAGGGTGTTTTGAGGGGTAATAGCCTGAGAACAGCCTATAGGTTGATTGTGAATGTGACAGGATGCCGTTGTGTCACATTCATTCATGGATCATGTGCTATGACCATGTGCAAGGTGATGCCCATTGGATAGCCCGTGACCTGTGCTGCACGAGATAGCGGCGTGTGATCTCTGCCGTGATGGATGGCTGTCGTGCTATGCTGCTAGTTCATTACTGGGGATGAGTTCTTTACCTGCTGTCCTGCATCTTCTGCCGGTCTGACTGGACAGCCAGGGGGAGGGTGCTAGGACCACCGGAGCATGAGGATCGGTATACCCCTCGTATATATGTATACCCCAACCTATCCTATCAAAACCAAACCACACATTTTTCGATAAACTCTCCTACGGAAACATAATCTACAAGCATCTCACCCCAACCTCTCCTACAATTAATAAACGACAATAAAAAGATAACCTCTCCTACAAAAACATAATCCACAAGTAGATTCATACGAACACCTTCTCATCTCCCAATAATCAAACATACTCAACAGTCAAGCATCTTAAAGAAAACATATCCCCCTCACATAAGCATGAACCCCAAAAATAAATCAAAGCCAAAAACTCAATTCCAAATTTTACGCGCTCAATTTTTCATAGATTTTAGTAATTCAATTAAAGGGTGATAATAATGGACTGCATCAAATGCTCAATTACAGAATTATGTAAATACAGGGCATATGCCGTTAATGTGAAAAAGAGGATTAAGGAAATAGAGACTCCTGAACTTCCATTTATCATAACCATGAGATGTCAATACTACCTAGATGAACTAAGGAGAAAAGAACTAGCTCAAATGGAGAAAGTCAAACAAGCTAATCGAGATTTGATTTAATACCCTTTGCGAGAGCGAGGGGTATTTGACGTGTGATTAACTCAAATCATGCGTACTCAGACGTAGTTATTATTGTGAGTCTACGTGATTAATTATCAATTAGTTCAGACTAAATGCCTAAAAGTGGCTTATATCAACGCTTTTGGTGATTTTAAGTATTTTTTTATTGTCTAATTTTACAGGTGCATACGATATTCCAAATGCACCTACGTTTTTGGAGGTGGTTTAGTGCATAAGGTTACTAATATTATTGATGAAAACGGTGAGATAGTTAATACCAAAAAGGCTTATTTCAAAGACATGTTTGATGAGGAAAAGGGCTATCTATTTTGGAATAAGACCGGATTCGTCAAAACGTTTCAAGACGTAGAGTTGCCAAGGGAGATAACCAAGACCGACATAGCAAACTTATTTCTATTGAGTAAGAAGGTTTACTCCACTACTAATATGATTGGATATCGCGGTAATGGTGGCATAAGAGTGATGAGTGTCGAGCAGATGGCGAAGGTCATAAGGGACACAGACAGACATACAGTTACCTTCTTGAACAGGATGATTAAACATAGGATTATTGCTAGGGTAGAGGTAAAGATTGGCGAGGATGATATCGTCACTCAATATTACTTCAACCCTATTTACTTTTTCTCATCGAATCGATTATCATTGAATCTTTACCTGTTGTTCCAGAGGGACTTGGACCCGTTTATTCCTGAGTATGTTCGGCAGAAGTTTAAGTTATTGAAGCCACAAACCCCTTGATTCCTTCTTCCAAACTCAAACCCTTGATTATAAGCAATTTTAACCATGTCCACCGTTAAGGACAGGCGATGATACTACAAACGTACTGTTAAACGTATTGCCAATGGTTAAGGATAAGCTATTCAGGAGTGAAATTATGTCAAATGAAAACAGAGCATGTAAACAATTCATCCCCCTAGATAAACATTACGACAAAACAAACTGTGCTTCATGTACAAGATGGGAGAGTAGTAAGTGTAGAGAAATGATCTGGATACCAACTTGGATAGAGTGGTGTAATCATGGCTAAACCAAAACTAACAAATAAGGATATCCCTTCCCTTGAGGTTGTCCGGCAAGAACTAGCTCGTAGGCGAAAAGAAGAAGCCCTTCGCTATTATATTCCCCATAAGAAGCAGGAGGATTTTCATAAGTCTGTTAATCGCAATCGCTGGGTATGGGGGGGCAATCGTTGCATAGCGGGGGAAAGTAAAATATACGATCCCATTATGAAAGAATATAGGGAAGTCCAAAACATAAATGAAGATTTCCATGTATACGCATATGACGAAAAGAAAAACGCCCTTGTTATTACAAAAGCGTTAAGACCGTTTCATCATGATGATATAGATTCTTTGTATGATATATCCCTAAGCGATGGCAGTAAATTTACAGCATCACTAAATCATCGTGTTTTGCTCTCGAATGGTTTATACGAGCAGATTTCTCAATGCCAAGTTGGATGCGAACTTTACCATCCTCGGTCCATTGAGGTGTATGACCAGTTAATTCATGGCGCAAATGTTGAGCGTTTGATTCAAAGAGTTCAAGATTCTCAATTCGATTATCGCCATTTTCTCCATTTATATGATGAACAACCTCTCCGGGAAGCAAGTAGCGTCCAAGATGTCTCTCCATTACAAGAATATGTTCATAGGTATAGGCACAACGAGGCTTGCGGGCGCGAGGATGACCTTTCGCGTAAACTAGAACGTAACCATGTTTGTCATACTGACGCCCGCCCTTCCAATTTGGATGACCTTCTCCACTCCTTGGACCAGTGCGTTGCGTCTGGATGTCATGCTTGCGACATATTTTTGTCACATTCTGATTCACGCATCCAATTTGTTCAGAAACCCACTTTAGAGTCTTTTTCTCAACCTCAACCCATATGCGAATCTGAGATACTTGTTCATCCGAGAGAATCAATTTGTTACACCTCGACATTAGATAATTCCTCCCATAATAGTAAAAACTTTTCGGTTGTAATAAGTATATCACTTAATAGGAAAGATTACAAATGGGACTTTACTGTTCCTGAGTACGAGAACTATTACATGGATGGAGTTATTCATCACAATACCGGAAAAACGGTCTGTGGAGCTGTAGAAGCGGTATGGATGGCAACGGGTACACATCCACATAAGCCTGACAAAAAACCTAGTAATGGCTGGGTTGTATCCCTTACAAACGAGGTACAGCGTGACGTTGCTCAAAAGGAAGTTCTTAAATGGCTACCAAAAGCTGAAATAGCGGATATTCATGTCAGGTCAGGGCGAAAAGATGACCCCGAAAATGCTATCCTTGACTTTATTGTCCTGAAGAATGGGCACACCATAGGGTTTAAGTCATGCGATCAAGGCAGAGCTAAATTCCAGGGTACTAGCCAAGGCTGGATATGGTTCGACGAGGAACCGCCAAAAGAGATATACGATGAGTGCAAGATGCGGATTATTGATACCCGTGGCGAAATATGGGGTACAATGACTCCATTGCAAGGTCTAACATGGATATACGATACAATCTACATTAATGAATTGAACGACCCCAACGTAAAGTACTGGCTCATGGAGTGGGCTGATAATCCGCACTTATCTCCTGATGAAATCAAATCCCTCATGGAAACGATGACTGAAGAAGAAAGGGAATCCCGCCAATACGGTAAGTTCGTTGCAATGTCAGGTTTGGTTTATAAGGAGTTCAACGAGGAAATACATGTTATTGACCCTATTCAAATTCCTCTCGACTGGTATGACAACATAAGTATCGACCCTGGCCTTGCAGCCCCCCTAGCCTGTCATTTCTACGCCTATGATGGAGAAGGAAATATATATGTTATAGCAGAGCATTACAAGGCAGGAGAGACGATAGAATGGCACTCTAAGCGCATACATGCCATTGCTAATAGTTTGGGTTGGCCTAGACATAAGGGCTATCTAGATGCCCTATTTGATAGTGCAGCTAATCAGAAAACTTTAGCGGCTGAGAAGTCGGTGGCAGAGTTATTTACTGAACATGGTATTGAGGCCGACACTGTTGTAGACAAGAATAAGTGGTCAGGAATTCAGAGAGTTAAGCAATACCTCAAGCTCAGGCCACACCCACAAACGGAAGTATGGCCCAAGGGTAAGCCTAAGCTATTTATCTTTAGAACGTGCGTTAATATGATCAAGGAGATTAAGTCTTATAGATGGAAGCCTGATGGAGACGAGCCGATTAAGAAGAATGATCACTGCTTAACGGGTGATACAATAGTCAATACATTGCATGGAGACATCACCATAAAGGACTTGGTTGGCAAGGTTGGATTTGTTCATTGTTATGATCTGAATAATGGTAATCCCACCACATCATCGTTCCACGATGTCAGAATGACCAAGAAGAATGTTGCTGTTTTCGAGATTGAAACTGAGGATGGAAGAAAATTCAAAGCCACCGATACCCATCCTATATTAACTCCTAATGGATGGAAGATGGTAAAAGAGTTAACCGCGGATGATTCTATAATTGACATATCCGATAAATAAGCCACGAAAAGATGTGATTTTACGGAAAAGATAGTTGAGTTTAATGGGTTAAGGTTTAACAGGGACGAAAAAACTGGGTATTATCTTTGCAGTAAAAATATTAATAGCAGACGCCCACGCTTACATTGTTACGTATGGGAGTTTTATAATGGTCCAATATTAAAAGGTTACGATGTCCACCATAAGGATACTGACAAAAGCAATAACGAGATAGATAACCTAGAGTTAAAGGAAAGAAGTGATCATTTATCGTTGCATGGTAAAGCCATTACTGATGAGCATATAAAGAGGTTTCAATCTGCCGGAATTGAGGCGGCAAAAGAATGGCACGGATCAGAAGAGGGTAGGAAGTGGCATAGTGAGCATGGAAAAAACAATTGGGAAAAGAGGAACAAAAACAAAGTAGCGAAGAAGTGTACTGTCTGTGGTAATGAATACGAAACTGCATTCCCTTTAAGAAGCAAGTATTGCGGAGATAACTGTAAAATGAAACAACTACGCAAAAGGTTTAATGAGCAAGGAAGGGATTACACATATGGGCACCGTGACAAGTGTAAAAATCAAGTCAATTAAACCTTGTGGGCTTGAAGATGTTTATAATATGGAAGTTAAGGAACACCACAATTTCAGTATTTGCGGTGGTCTTATTGTCCATAATTCATTAGACGAAATGCGTTATTACATTATGTCCAAGCCTGAGCTAAAAGAGCAGGAAATCGGCACAGCAACGCCAAGGTATATCTCTCCTGCACCGCATGACCATTCCTACCAAAACGGAAAACACTGGTCAGAGATAGAAGATGAGCAAGACGAAGAAGGAAGCTTTATGAAAGGGTGGGATGCTTAAATGCCAACTCCCTTAACAATATCAATATGCCTAGCTCTAACCCTTGCTATTACAGCAGGGGCTTTTTATTGGGGTAAATTCATCGGCATAACCCTAAAAACCTCTACCGATAACCAAACTCGTATCAACCTAGCCACAAAGCAAATCGAGGAAATGGCTGAGGCTATTGAACAGCTAAATTATCAACTCGATAACGACAAAAGGGAAAAAGTAGGGTATCAACCACAAAAGCAAGGATGGGACCCGTCGAACCCTCTTAGCTCAGAAAGAAGGTGATTGAATGAGCAGAGACAAGCCAATTGACATAATAGATACTGATGCTGACGTTAAAGAGCTAATCCAATCCGAAGAAGAAAAGAAACTAGCAATGCGAGTACAAGAGCTATTTACAGCCTCTTATAATACCAAAAACCAACTGAGAAAGCCCGACATATGGAAAAAGTGCGATGATTATAAGCACAATAGGCAGAATCCTCCGAAGAGTGATATAGACCCAGGGAGCGTGACGAATATCATTCACTCCATTATAGAGGCGATGATTGCCGACTTAGTGGATAAACCTATTTCGGTAGAAGCCAAAGGTCACGAGCCATCGGACCATGTATTAGCTGAACAATCAAAGCATATGCTTGAGTTCGTGCTAAACAGAAACCGTATTAAGTTAAAGCTCAATCAGTCTGAACATGATCGTTTAGAGCTAGGAACAACAATACTGAAAGTATACTTCGACCATGACGCTTTAGGTGGCAGAGGGCTACCGATCGTTGAACCAATTTCACCTGCAAATTTCTTCCCCGACCCCAAGGTACAGAGTTCCCACCTGCTCCAAGAAGGCGAGTTCATGATTCACGCTGTGCCGAGGCCTCTATCATGGTTCCGGAAGCAATGGCCGGAGCGTGGTAAATATGTTCAACGAGAAATATCTGTTCCATATAATCCTGAAATATTCGAAGATCAAGGGTCTGATGAAACCGAAGTAACGACTAGTCAGAAGGCATTGCTCCTTGAGTGTTACATGAAGGATAATGATGGTTCTACTTATTGTCTACATGTAGCGAATCATATCCTGCTGGAAGATTCAAGGAAGGTTCTGGACGGTAAAAAGGTCAACAGACGTGATCATTTCCCCTTCGTCTTAATCCCTTGCTACATCCAAAGAGGGCAGATTTGGGGCCAATCGGACATTGAAATGCTTATTCCTACTCAGGACATCATTAACGAGATGGACGATAACATAAGAATCACAGCACGCCTTATGGGTAATCCTCAAGTTGTTGTAGGAATGGGGGCTGGACGTTCTTTTGATTATCGCAAGTGGACAAACATGCCTGGGCTTAGGATACCAATGAGAGACATCAATGCTTGGCGTATAGTCGAACCGTCCGGTGTTTCTGCCGACATCATCAACAGGCGTGAAAAGGGATTTCAGGAAGCTAACCTTATATCAGGGAGAACAGATTTAACCACTGAGCAAACCTATGGAGCAGTTAGGGCGGCAAGTGCTATTATAGCTGTCCAACAGCAAGGCCAAAAAGGAGTTAACCATAAGGCTGAAATGTTCAAGACCGGATGGGGTGAAGTCCTTGAACTCCTTATGGATGAGATAATAACTAATTGGGATACCGAAATGTGGTTTAGGATTGAGGGAGAGAAGCCTGATTTTAGATTCTATGACCCCTCAAGATTGAGCGTGGTTCCTCAAATGATTCCTGACCAAAGACCTGTTTTGGATGAGAATAATGAACCTGTTTTTGGGCTTGATGGTCCAGAGATGGAGCATTTTATCAAACCCTTGGAGGACGAAGAAGGAAATCAAATGACAAGAGAGGTACAGCTAGACCTCTCTTTATCTATGGGCAATGGCTTACCAAGTGATAAGGCGTTTATGTATCAGACGGTTGTTGAATTATCCAAGGCGATCATTGATGGTCGTTCGGTTATTACATGGAAAGAATTCCGCGAATACTTACGAGGTGAAGTTGGATTGCCGTTGGATGATGACGCAAATATTCCTCAACCACAATTGCCTGGCATGCCGGGACAACCTACGATGCCGGGACAGATACCTGGTCAAATGCCTATTCCGAATACCGATAATATGAATGGGCAACAAGGGCAGATGCAAAACATCATGTCCTCATTGCGAGGTGGTGCATAATGCCAAACGAAATGACAGCGCAGGAGGAACAATATTGGTTGCATTCGTTAAGTGGCGATCCTTTGATTGGGAGTTTCTTGAGGACACAAGGGATGTTTGGGGATTGGAGACAACGTGCCCTACGCCAACCACTCTGCCCCCGCTGTGAGCGACTTTCCTTTCACTCAGAGCATGGAGTTACGTGTCCAACCTGTGGTTATAGCGGTTCGGAGCAAAAGATTAGGATTAAAGATCATCTTAAAAATGGAGGGTATAAGTAAAATGTCAGAAATAAAAGGCTGGATTGGCGTAGACCTTGACGGAACTTTAGCTGAATATCATGGATGGCTAGGTGAAAACCATATTGGAAAACCAATACCATTAATGGTTGACCGTGTAAGGCAATGGTTATCCGATGGAAAGATAGTGAAGATATTTACAGCAAGGGCATATGACCCTCATTACGTTGATTTCCATGTCGAACCAATGACTAAGAGAGAAGTGGTAAAAGTTATTGAGAACTGGTGTAAGGAGCATATTGGGGTGGTTCTTCCGGTTGTCTGTACTAAAGATTATGGAATGATTGAATTATGGGACGATAGGGCGGTTCAGGTAATTTCTAACAAAGGTATTGCTCTTCAGGATTTAATTAAATAAAAGGAGGCTAATTGCATGGCAAAGAAACCAACCAAAAAGGAACCACCAATGATTGGCATCCCTATGATGAAGGGTGGAATGATGCCAATGAAGGGCAAGGGAACAAAGAAAGGTCCTATGAAAAAGGGTGGTAAGGGATGCTAAATATCCCCGAAACCGTAAAGATAGGTTGGAGAAATTACACCATTACGCAGAGCGAACACCGCACAGGGGATAATGGTGGAGATCTGTTAGGTAAGATATTCTACGAAGACCGCGAAATATATCTTTATGAAAAGTTGGAGAAGGAAGAAAAGGTTGTTACCCTTCTCCATGAAGTTGTTCACGGTATTCTCTATAACATGGGGCATGAGATGTGCTCTAACGAGAATTTCGTGACAGGATTCACTGAAAATCTTTATCAGGTGATTAAAGATAACCAGAGTATGTTTAATGAGAAAGAAGAGGAATGATTAAATAATGGAAAAATATATCGGTGTAAAAATTATTGATGCCAAGTCTATGAATCTAGGAGATTATAACGACTATAAGGGTTGGATAATCCCTGAAAATGAAGACCCAAAAAGAAACGGATATCTCGTTAAGTATTCAGATGATTACGTTAGTTGGTCGCCAAAGGAAGCATTTGACGAGGCATATCGCAAAATTGATGGCATGACGTTTGGTTTAGCCGTTGAGGCAACTGGAAAAGGTTTTTGTATTGCCCGAGAAGGATGGAATGGCAAAAATATGCACGTTACCAGAAGCAAACTTTATACTCCTGATAACATTCAGGTGAATAATGACTGCCTTTTACTGTTCAATGTTGATGGTAAGTACAATACTTGGGTTCCAAGCATAACAGATATTCTCGCGGAAGATTGGCGAATAGTTAAATAAAGCCAACTGACGAGCTAGTAATAGCTCTTTTATTATGCCATTTTTGACACTCGGAAAGACGAGACGGGCGAAATGATGGGATGCCGCCATCAAATTACGGAGGAATTACAATGAAAAGACTTTTATCCATGAACTTACAGAAATTCGCTGAAACGGTCGTAGACGTGCCTGACGACGGGGTGCAAAATTTAGAAATTGAACCTATTGAACCCATAGATGAACCGACTGAACCAATTGAAGTTGATCCTATTGAAGAACCGACTGAACCAATTGAACCGACTGAAGACGACATTCCTGAACTCCCTCCCGAGCAGAAAAACGCCTTCCAAAAACGCCTTGAGCGAGAACAAAAGAAGATTCGTGATCAAGTCGAAGCAGAATCAATTGCAAAGTACGCCAAGCATCAAAGGATTATCGACTCTCTTGGTGGCGACCCTGACGCAATCGAAAAGGCATTTCAGGAACAGGAATGGACTAAGGAAGCGCAAAGCCAAGGGTACGAAAAGCCTGAAGAGTCTGCTTGGTACATTGCCCAAAAGAAACAACAGGCCGAACTTAATGAACTCCGAGTCAAAGTGCAAATCAATGAATTGAAGGACGATCCCCTTTATGCCGGAATTAAGGGTTCGGAGAAAGAGATTCAAGCCTTTATGACTCGAACTGGTTCAACAGCCAAAGAAGCATATTGGGCAATAGGTGGAGAAGCAAGGGCACAACAGCTCAAACGAGAAGCAGAGCAAAGGGCAATTGTTAAGAAAGCTCAACCAAAACGTACTGTTCAGTCAGATAGTGCGACAGGGGATGCAGGGACATTGCCGGCATTACCGTCCGAGCTTGAAGCACAGCGCAAACAAATGGGCTTGTCTCATCAAGAAGCCCTTGACCTACTCGGTTCAGATTATGCAAATATTGATGATTACCGGAAACAAAAACAACTCAAACAAAAGAAGGGTTGACATTCCCCACGGATGAATCCGGGGTATTTTTGAGAAGTCTACCGAAGCCTTATTCTCAAGGGCTGTGCCAAGCAACCGCTACACCGTAAGACAGTTAAGTCTATCAGTCTACTTTTACGCAATATGTTTAACGCTCCATTGCAATCGGCGTTGAGTTTTAAGCCGGTAGAAGTCCTGTATTGTCCTCTGGAAATGCGCTTACCACTAAATTGATATTTCTGTGGTTTATCTGCATCGAAAGTCGGCATAACATCATCGTCGAAAAAACTTGCCCTAGAAGTATAACTTTCTTCTTGTTCAACGTAGTTGATACCGTACCTTTTGCCGAGTGATTCCAGCTTACTCCTAAGCTTGCCATGAGGTATTTGTACAAAGTTTTGGTTATTCTTTTTGCCGATGTCAATATTGCGCTTCCAATCCAGGTTGTACCCAATGACAAGGTTTCCAATTTCGCCTTCAATGCAGTAATCAATAATCGTTCTGGCAGTTTTATTAAGATAATCATTCACTGCATTATTACGATTGATGGTGATGATCGCCTGTTTTAGGGTAGTCCCCTTAATATCTTGCTTATCCTTGATCGACTGTAATCTTGCATTCTCTTTGTTGTACCAATATTATTTTCACTAAAAAATCTAATTTATAGCGAAAAAAGTTAAATTAAGAAGGGATGATTTTAAATGGCTCGTTATTTACGTTCCGCAACCACGGGGACCAATGACCCGAAAACACACTGGCTCAATATCGGGGCAAGTCAAACAATTGCAGAGGGAAATCTCCTTGCTATTGACGCAACTTCTAAGCTCGGAATTGCTGCGGTTGCCGCGTCTGCTGCTTTATACGCTATTGCAGGAGCATCTATCACTACCACCGCAAGCCCAACGGCGGCAGACAAGATTCCAGTGACATTATTAAAGGATGCTGTTGTCCGTCTTCCATTCACTGATGCAGGGACAAAGAAAACCTTTGCGTCTACAGACAAGTTTATCACCAAGTTCGACCTTCTGGATAAAACGTCCGTTGCCCCTGACGACACCACAGGTGGTATGTGTCACATTCTCGACTATGACAACACCGCATTAACCTGTGATGTCGTTTTCGACGATGCAAATTTAGTTTACTAAGAAAGGAATGATTAATAATGCCAACTAATACAGCCCAATTCCAAAACCTTTATCTTAAAAAGATTGACCGAACCTTCTTTGAGGCGTGGGATGAAGAGGCCGAACAATGGTCCAAATTTCTGCAAGCTGAAACCTCAACCCAAAATGCTGAGGTAACTCAGAACTTTGCTGGAATTGCAAAGTGGAATAAGAAAGACGAGCTTGCCAATCCGACTGAACAAAAGTTCAAGCTCGGTGACATTATCACGACTACCCATCAACCGTTTGCTGTCACAGTTGTCATGTCTCGCGAGCAAGTGGACGATTCCAAGTACAAGGAAGTAGAAAACATGACCCGCGATGCTGGACATGCCGGGCGCGAAACGCTTGAGGCTGAGTGTGCGTTGGTTCTTGATGGGGCTTTCACCGTCAACCAATATGACGGTGTTCCTCTTTGCTCAGATTCTCATCCTAACAGGGGTGATGCCGGGGGAACCCAGGATAACCTTCATTCCGGTGCGTTGTCTGATGCCACATTGAAAACAGGTATTACCTTATTCCGTCAGCAAAAAGACGAGGCCGGAAAGCAGATTCTTTCTCGTCCTAAAAAGCTTATTATCCACCAAACGAAACAGTTTTTGGCGGCGACAATCCTTCAGTCCTCACAGGTTGCAGGAGGTCAATTGAACGACAAGAACGTACTACCTGCCCTTGAGATTGTTGACCTTGACTTCGTGGCAAGTCAAACTGCATGGTTCTTGCAGGGGGCAAGACATCGGATGGTTCATTATTTCCGCGTAAAACCTGAGTTCCTCCGTGAGAAAGAAATGCGTCAGAATGGGTCGTGGGTATGGAATGGCTACTTTAGGCACAGTACAGCTATAGAATCATGGAGACAGGTCGTTGGGTCTACTGGCTAAGAAATAGTAGAATTAATCAAGGAGGGGTTTCTATCCCCTCCTTCCCCTATGGATCATTTTTCGAGAAATATTCTAAATATAGTTGGATAAATGACCCAATACATTCAAGGCGGTGAAGCAATGCCTACTGTATATCCTGGCGCAATAGATACATTTACAACTAAAATTGACTACGTTAGCCCTATTATCGCAAAAGATATGAATGACGTTCAGGACGCTATTGTAGCGGTTGAAACTCTTCTGACTCATACCGTGGAAGAAGTTGGAAATATATCTACTACTAGAGCTACTAATATTCAAATCGTAATCGGAGCGACATCAATCAATATCTTCAGGGATGGAGAGCAAGAGTCGTGGGTAGCAACAAGGGATTCGCGCGATAGGTTTTCAACGCTAACAAGGGGAGAAAGAACAATTAGTATAACTTACCCAACGGAGGTGTAGTCTTGGTTGGAAATGATTGGGAAGAAGGGTTTTTCATAGGAATAGCAGTGGGATCAACTGCTGAGCCTGGAAGTGATTACAACATAGGAGACACCATTAAATCATCTAACATGGAAGCTACATCTCAGGTAGTGTGGTCCCTTGATATTACCTATAAAAACGTAACAGTAGATGAAGACGGAAATATATATGTGTCGAGTAGTTATGGTGTACACAAATACAATTCTGATGGAGTCTTGGTGTGGGAAAAAACGGATGTTGAATTCGCAAATGATGTAGCGGTAGATTCTTCTGGTAACGTTTATGTTGCTCACAGGAAAAGCGTTGCACTTCAAACCGTGCGCAAGTTAAATTCATCAGGAACAGAATTATGGTACACAACATCTACTGATGATGCTAACGGTATAGCAGTAGATTCTTCAGGCAATGTCTATGTTGCATATAGCTCAGCAGTACGTAAATATAACTCTTCTGGAACGCTTATTTGGTCTAATACTGATGTAACCGCTATCGCTTATAGCGTAGCAGTAGATTCTTCGGGAAACGTTTATGCTGCCTATAATGCATCAGCTGGAAAAGCTGTGCGCAAGCTCAATTCTTCAGGAACAGAACTATGGTATAGAAACGATTCCGCTAACGGATATGATATAGCAGTAGATTCTTCAGATAACGTTTATGTTGCCTATAATGTTACCGGTTTATATGGCTATCCTTCTTTACGCAAACTTAATTCTTCAGGCACAGAATTATGGTATAAAAACGGGATGGGTTATGTTTATAGCGTAGCAGTAGATTCAACAGGAAACGTTTATGTTGCATATCACTATTTTGGTATTAGGAAACTTGATTCTTCTGGAAACGATATATGGTATTTCCCAATTAACTACGCAAACGCCGTAGTCCCTGACTCATTAGGTAATGCATACATTGCTGTTGGAGATATTACAAGGGGATTAACTAAGATTAAAGCAGATTTATCTTATACGATAACATCATAGGGAACTCACGGCTGATTAATCTTGGTTTTTTATACGTCTCTGCAAGGAGGTTTGTTGTGTCAGAAAAAGATTGGGAAGATGGATTTTCAACGGGAATAGCAGTAGGATCAACTGCTATTACTGAAGGTGGTTATAATATAGGAGATATCATACTATCATCTAACATGGAATCTATATCACCGATAGTATGGTCCCTTGATACTAGTTATAACAGCGTAAAAGTAGATACAGATGGAAATGTATATGCGTCATATAACGAGGGTGTGTACAAATACGATTCTGATGGAGTTTTATTATGGGAAAATATTGAGGTTGGACATGCGGTTGATTTAGACTTAGATTCTTCTAGTAACGTTTATGTTGCATATGATCAAGGTGTTGGTATTAAAACTGTGCGCAAGTTAAATTCATCAGGAACAGAATTATGGTCTAATACATCGGTTGGTTATGCTAACGGTATAGCAGTAGATTCTTTGGGTAACGTTTATGTTGCCTATAACTCAGGAGTGAGAAAGTATAGCTCTAGTGGAACACTTATTTGGTCTAAGACTGATGTAACTTCCGCTAATAGTATAGCAGTAGATTCTTCAGATAACGTTTATGTTGCCTATAGCTCTTCGACTAAAAAAGTGCGCAAACTAGATTCTTCAGGAAACGAATTATGGTCTAAAACTGATTATCCTAACGGATATGATATAACAGTAGATTCGTCAGATAACGTTTATGTTGCCTATTCAACTGCCGCTTCATACAACTATCCTTCTTTACGCAAACTTGATTCATCAGGCACAGAATTGTGGTATAAGAAAGAGATAGGTAGTAATTATAGCGTAGCAGTAGATTCTTCGGGAAACGTTTATGCTGCATATCCCCCGTTTGGTATTAGGAAACTTGATTCTTCAGGAAACGATATATGGTATTTCCCAATTAACGGCGCACGCGATGTAGCCCCTGACTCATTAGGCAATGTGTATATTGCTTCTATAAGTTCTATATATAGCAACAACATGGGATTAATCAAGATTAATGAGGATTTATCTTATACGATAACATCATAGGAAACTATGATATAAAGGTGGCGATACTATGCCTACGTATGGAGCAGATATAGCAACTGAAGAGATAAACATAACGGACGGAACAACCCTTCTTGATGCACTGAATAAGCTTATCGGGGATACTGTGTTATGGTCTGATGCTGTCAAATGGTTTAACGATGGTATTAACGAGTTAGCGAATTACCTTGAAATTGAAACTAAAAAGCAAGTCGTAACCACTGCTGGGATATTAAATTATCCCATACCTGCCGATTGTCAATCTATCTACAAAGCCGATTTACCTTTCGACACATGGGGAACGGATATTATCCTATATGGCGATCCAGGGGATGGCTTGTTCAATCTGTACTACTACAGAAAACCTTTGTACCTATCCAACGTCTACGATGTCCCTGCTGATATACCGAGTAACGCACATTACGCATTAGCTCTGTATGCTGCCATGAGGTACAAACAATCAGAGGAAGATTTCGATCAGGCAACGGAATTCGAGAAGGCTTTTGAGAAAAAGAAAGCCTTAATGGTCGAGTATATTAAAGCGAAGAAATTGAAAGAATCCTCTGGTAATACGTTGTTATCGTCACTGAATAAACTAGTCGGAGATATTGTCTTGTGGGATATTGCCGCCAAATGGTTTAACGATGGTATCAATGAACTAACAAATGAACTAGAAATAGAAGCCACTGCACAAATTGAAACAACTTCAGGGACTCTTCAATATCCAATACCCTCTGATTGTCTATCAATATTCAAGGCAGATTTACCATTCGATACGTGGGAAAATAATATAATTTTCTATGGCGATCCCGGTAGCGGCATTGTGAATCTTTATTATTACAGGAAACCTGCTTATGTTGTTAACGTGCAGGACTTGCCATCTGATATTCCGGTCAGCTCGCATTATGCCCTTGTGTTATACGCTGCAATGCGATACAAGCAATCGGAAAGAGACTTTGACCAAGCTTTAGCTTTTGAAAAAGAGTTTGAGAAAAAGAAGTCATTATTGGTCGATTATATCGAGGACAAGAAGCTCAAGGAATCATCAGGGGACACTTTACTATCATCCTTAAATAAACTTGTGGGTGATATAGTTTTGTGGCCTGAAGCTAAAAAGTGGCTTAATGATGGCATAAATGAATTAACCAATGAACTTGATATTGAGACAACCGCACAAATAGTAACGATAGCAGGGACTCTTCAGTATCCTATCCCATCCGATTGTCTGTCCATAGTTAAGGCCGATCTCCCTTTCGATACATGGGGAAGCGACATTGTGTTTTACGGAGATCCGGGTAATGGAACGGTAAAACTTTATTATCATCGCAAGCCTTTATATATCGAAGGAATTCAAGATTATCCCGAAGATATACCAGAGGGTTCACATTATGCGCTTATCCTGTACGCCGCTATGCGGTATAAGCAATCTAAGAACGAGTTCGATCAAGCCTTAGTTTTCAGGAAAGAGTTTGAGCAGAAAAAGATTTCGATGATTCAACTTATCAAGGATAGGAAGCTCAAGATAGCATCATCAGACAATACGTTGCTGTCCTCTCTTAATAAATTAGTTGAAGATGTTGTTTTATGGGATGCGGCAAAAGAGTGGTTCAATGATGGAATAAGCGAGTTGACCGGGGATTTAGACATAGAAACTATGGCGCAAATAGAAACCGTGGAAGGCACTCTTAGCTATGCAATACCTTCTGATTGCCTATCAGTAATAAAAGCAGAACCAACGTTTGAGGTTTGGGGAAGCAATATAACATTCGACGAAGATCCCGGTGACGGAACCGTTGATTTGTACTATTATCGCAAGCCAGTGTATTTGGTTAATGTGATCGATTTACCTGTAGATATTCCGGTCAGTTCTCGATACGCTTTGGTTCTCTATGCGGCTATGAGGTACAAGCAATCGAAGAAGTTGTTGCCTGAAGCGTTATCCTTTGAAAAAGCCTTTGAGAAGAAAAAGGACTTAATGATTGACCAAGTGCAAGGGAAGGTTTATCCGTCATTGCCAAGGATGGTGTGGTGATGTCTGAAAAGTTACTTTATGAGGTCAAGGATATGTCCGGCGGCTTGAATGTTGGGGCAAGGCCACACTTGATTAACGAAAATGAAGTTCAGGATTGCCAAAACATTGACTTCCTACCCGGTCAGGCGGCAACGTGCGAGGGGTATGGAACGATAGATTACTTATCGGCAGACAGAATTTACAACTACGCTAAACGGGATGGAACGGTACAGCTTGTTCAGCAAGTAATGGATAAATTATATATTGATGGAACCCTAGTGAAGTCCGGCATTGTCGGGCTTCTTTCCTTTGAGACTTATCAGGATTTATTGTTCTGCACAAACGTCGAAACGTCTTTCGTCTGGAATGGACTCATATCGGTATGGGGAATAGAAAAACCCGGGACAACTTGTACGGCAACAGTGTCCGGTGATGTCGGATTACCGGATGAAGAACGTTCTTATTATGTAACCTTTGTTAATGATCGAGGGCAAGAAAGTAACCCTTCTCCTGCTTCTAACGTTGCTTCTCCTTCATTGAAAAAGATTGACCTAACGGATATACCGACAGGTGGATTAAACACCGTAAAACGAAGGATATACGCCTCTGCTACCATTGGAAGTACAACAGACACATGGTTGCTTGTTGAGATAGCGGATAACGCAACAACAACGTATACCGACAATATGGCTGGAAGTTCCCTTATTATCGGTAACGCTCTAGAGACTGATAATGATCCTCCTATTAAGTCTAGCTACATCTTGGAACACAAGAACCGTTTGTTCTTGGCTCAAGGTTCTTTTCTTTACTTCTCTAAACTGAATAAACCGGAATCGTTCCCTTTGACCAATTACATCCTCTGTAATGATGGTGGGGATAGGATTACGGGAATAAAAGTTTTAAATGATTGGGTTGTAATTTTAAAGGAACGATCAATTCAAATGCTTTCCGTGGAAGGAGAACCGTCTTCTTGGAATTTCAAAACGATTAATGATAGTCGGGGGTGCCCTTATCCTGAAACGATTCAACTCTTGGACAACAATATAATCTTCATGGGCGTTGATGATCTCTATCAAATTCAACCCACATTGGTTCAAGATGAACGGAGTATTGTTCCTGTAGGAATGAGGGTCAAGAGCCTCCTAGCTGGTGAACTGTCTCCTATTAGTGTTGATTATGACGGAAGGTATTGGCTCAAAATCGGTAAGTCAATCATTATTTACGATTATCGAAGGAATTACTTCACGAAGTATGTCTTTCCTGATGCTCCGAAGTCCTTTTCTGTAACAACTTTAAATAAACTTCTTTTTGGAACGATCAAGGGAACGATGCAGTTCGGATTGAGTAAAAACTTTAACGGCGTAACAATTAGCTCGTTTGTTGTTGGCAAGGACTTTGACATGGGAAGTCGTAGTCAATTAAAAAAGATCAGGAAGATATTTGTTTACTACAGAAAAGAAACTATTAGCGATAGCCTATATGTCCAATTTGGTACGGACAAGGTGGGTTATGGTGAAAAACTAACCATTGGATTAGCTAATGGGTATATGGAATGGGGCCCCAATAGCCTGTGGGGAAGACTGTGGGGCGGGCAATCATCCCCTGGTCAAGAATCTCAAGCCATAATCCAGAAAGACAATTACTTTCGAGTGAAAATAGGGAGTGATTCTATCCCTTCTCAGTTTTACGGGTTTGGAATTCTCTACAAACTAAAACGAATTAGGTAGGTGGCATAACCTTGGGTATGATACAAAACATAACTAGAGCCAATAACTTCGTTAACGGTACACCCGCTGACGCTGAAGCTGTAGATGCTGATTTTGACGCACTCTACACAAAGTTGTCTGAAATACTATATGCGTTTAGTAGCGCGTCGATAGGGGAAAGTATTGCTGAAAAGATGAATTGTGCCCCGATTGACGGACTTATTGATGGGACTATTTACGAAAAGCTGGCTGATATTAAAAGCCAGTTGGGTATTGCGGTTACGGGTACGATACCTAATGCAAGTCTAGAGGCGATTAAGCTAGTCGTTGAATTTCAGAGATTCCTTAAAAGCACGCGCAAGGAAAATGCAAACAGCATGGCTATCCATGATAAAAACGGACTTGCTATCCCAAGCACAAACAATATTTATGATTTACTAGATAATACGAACTCGTATTCTTGCGGAAAGCTGGATACCTTGAAGACTATAACAACCCTTCCGTTAAGCGTTGGTGCTACTAGTATAACAGTCGATGATGCTACCGGAATTGTGGCTAATAATGAGTACACTATTCAGCAATACAATAAGATGCAAAGTTTTGTTGTAACATCTGTGTCCGGCAAAGTGCTTACTGTTCCTGCGTTAGTAAATGACTTTGGAGTTGGGGCCGCCGTGTATCGTTCAAATGTCATACTTGATCAAGGAAGAATGGTGTTTGGAACAGTAAAGAGCGGAACCTTCCCTGTTAAAATAACTGACCCGTCACTACTCCCTGCTGGAACAGTCAATGGAGTTGCTTATTCTCCTGATGGTAAATGGTTGGCTGTGGCTAGTGGTTCAACTCCATATCTAATCCTTTACAAGCGAACTGGTGACGTGTTTCTAAAGCAGCCAGACCTTGACGGAAAACCAACCTCTGATTGCTATTGTGTTGCTTTTTCACCAAATGGAAAATACTTCACGGTTGGAACAAGCGGTTCAACGACTGTTCACTATAAAATAGTAGACGATGTATTCACTAAGCTTACTCGACCTGTCTCGTATCCATCAGGGACGGTGTATGGTGCTGATTACTCGGAGGACGGAACCTATCTAGCCCTTTCTCAGTCCTCATCCCCATATCTAGTGATCTACAAAATAGACGATGTTGTTTTCACTAAACTTCCTGATCCTGAGACTAAACCAACTGCGGCATGTCATGGGATTAAATTTTCTCATAATGGAATTTATCTTGCCGTATCGTCGGACGCTTCTCCCTATATGCTTGTTTATAAGAGAACAGGAGATGTATTTGATAAGATTAGTAATCCTGCATCATTACCAACTGGTGATGGGAACGGTCTAGCGTGGGGGAAAAACGACGAATATTTAGCGGTGGCGCACGAAGCAACTCCATTCGTTACGATTTACAAAAGAACATCGGATACCTTTGCGAAGCTTGCTAATCCTTCAACCCTGCCTACAGGAAATGGGTTTGGGGCGGCCTTTAGTAAGGATGGAAGCTACTTAGTAATAGCTCATGCGGTTACCCCCTTTGTCACAATGTACGATAGGCTAAACGATACGTTTTCTGCTATGCCTGACCCAATCACACCACCAACAGACGATGCTAAGTGTGTTACATTTGGCCTTGATGACTTATTCTTAACCATTGGGCATGACGGTAATCCGTATATCTCAACGTATAAATGCGGAACAAAGGTTGCTACCGTTGACGTTCGGTACAATGTAACTCCTACTAATCCGACAAAAGAAGTTGATGTGTGGCTATATCGCGAAAAGGATGCCAGCTTTTCTATAGCGCCTAGTTTGTCGATCGTGGATTCCGCTAACCCTGAGAGTTATTCTTCTATGACAAAAACAACCACAGAGATTAGTAGTGATTTAATCCTAGAAGAATTGGTTGGAACCTCAACCGTGTCGGCGAGCAAGGTTACTGCTAAATTTGTTCTTACAAAGGATACGAGCGTAGATAAGGCGATTACTAAATTACTTGGTTCGGCAGTTTAAGGAGGTGTTAACGTGCCAACTACAGCTTATTATAATAATGATGAGGACTTAGCGAATGGCAGAAAATATCTCGGAAGTGATGTAAATTATATAAAGTGGACACCGGGCACAAGAATCAAGAAGGGACAACTTGGATTAGGTGGTAATGCTGTAATCCCCAACTCTGCCTATTCGGGCGGTCAAGCACTGGGCGGGTATGATGCGGCAGGAACAGCCAATGAGATACAGAAATATCAAGGGCTGAACAACGCAACTGCAACGGCAAATCTTCAATATGCTCCACAGATTAACCCTATCAGCTCGAAGATTCAAGGGATACAGGCTTCTATGGCTGAGGCTGCACGACAAGCAGAAGCTCAAAAATTAGCGGCGAATAACCTATCCTTGGACAATGTTAATCAAATTAGAAGACTACAGGATAACAACAGGGGCCGCACGAATGAGACGATGAATACTAGGGGTTTAATGAACTCAGGGATTAATGATTCTGCTCAAGGACAGATCAACGCTGCTGAGGGTGCAGGATTACAGAATAATCAGGCTGAGTTAAGAAAGACGTTGGCGGGAATACAAACGTGGCTGAATGGAGTTAATGAGACTGGTCAGGCTAATGTAGGGGATTTGGAAGGACAGAAGGCGGGGTTGATGGCTCAGATTCCGCAGTTGGCGCAGAGTATTTATGATAAGCAGCGTTCTGATGCTGAAATAGCAAACTTTGAGAGAGAACAGGCGATTGCTAAATTGATGGGGACTTTCGGTGGAGAGCAGACGTTGGAAGGGCAGAAGTTTACGAGGGATGGCGAACAGTGGAATAATGAGTTTGGGTTGAAGCAAGGAGAAGTAATCGGGAATTACATGGGGCAACCCACTATGTCGCAGAAGCAACTTGATCAAGGTGGTTATCAGTTTGGACAGAGGATGGCACAGGATGAAAGTCAGTTTGGTAGATCGAACGCTATCGCGCAACAAAACGCTAACGTGAACGAATTCGACTCGACTGGCAATATGCCTAGCGGGAGAACTTCTGCAAGTGTTCCAGAATCATTCATGGAGGCTGCTACTAATGCCGGGAACGCTACGGGGGTTGACCCTCTTTTGATTGCCGCTATCGGCAAACATGAGACAGGTTACGGTACGCTTGGGGCAGGGAGAGAAGGATATAGCTTAGGTTATGGGTATCCAGCTCCCGGCCAAGGTAACGCTAAATATCAAGATGCTCCTGGTGAATTCAGCAATCAAACCTTATCTGCTGCTAAGCAAATTGCTGGGTATTTGGGCAACAAAGATGTTACTTTAGAAAACCTGACTGACTTCATGAATAATAGCTGGAAACCGGGTGACAAGAACTGGGCCAATGCTGTGTGGAGGGATTATCAACAGCTCAATAAAGATGCAACGACTGTTGGGCCTGCTCCTACAAAGAAGTTAACTGGTCCCGAAAAAACAGATGCGGCGACTGCTGATGCAATGGATATTCTAAATCAGTTGGCTAATCAACATAAAACAAAATCAGAGATTATGAAATTTATTAACGATAATTCAGGAAGATTTGAGGCAAGTGGGGCAAGTTCGAGTTATCTAAGGGATTGGGCCGACAAAGCTTTTGAGTGGGATGGATAGGAGGGGTTTAATTGGCTACTAATATGTTTGCGGATCTACTTGATAAGCCAAGTTCTTCGAATGTAAGAAAGAATATGTTTGCCGATCTCCTCCCTCCTGAGTCAAAGCAGGTAAGTGGACAGCCTGAGTTCTACGATAATTCCCCTGTTGATTTCTCAAAATATCTAACTACTTCACATGCGGTTAGCGAGCCCGTTGCTCAACCTGTTCAATCTTCACGGCCTGATTATAAGTCAGCATGGATAAGCGGAACGCTCGGATCGTTACTTGGGAAAGCGTTGACTCCATTAGCTGAAAATATTACTGGAAAGAAAGTTGACTTATCGACTCTTCCGCAACCTAAAACGTTTGGAGAAAAAGCAGTATCCTTTGCAGGAAGTAATCTTTCGGAATTGCCGATGTGGCTTCTGGGCGATGCTCTACTCGCTAAACCTTTAGCGGCATTAGCTAAGACTGCACCTGTTGCTAAGGGGATAGGAATACTGCCTAAAGCTATTACCTCTGCATTGGGGACCGGAGTTAGGGCCGGGACTACCTACGGACTACCAATTAACGCAGCAGAAACAGCAATTAATGGTGATGGTGCCAGTGGATTCGCGGATAGATTGAAGCGGGTGCCCGTTATGGCATTGGGTGGAACCGCATTGCATGGGGCTGGTCAATTGGTCGGAAAGGGAATTGGGGAGGCTGGGAATATACTCGCAGAGCGAAAGCTTACTTATCCTGAAATAAAGTCTAATCCTCTCCAAAATGTGCAAAATGCTTATAAGACCTCTGCTACCCTCAGAGACGTTAAAGCGCAAGAACTTAATAAAACATTCTCAGACCCTACTAATAATTTAGGCAAAACTGGTCAAACGCTACCGAGGCAGGGCGCAACTCCTGAAGATCTATTTCAGCAAAAACAAGCTGATGCCATGAGCGCGTTTGGTGGACCGCTAAAGAGTTATAAAATCAACAATGACATATCCGAGATAGAAGCAATGATGGACAAGCGGGTTAAGGATATTGCCGCAAGTCTAAAACAAGCTGATGGGCAGACAAGGATAGAGACTATCCGTAATCGGGTAAAGGATATGGGCGGAATATCCCCTGGTAACGCGAATATTTTCGAGGAACAAAAGGTTATACCGAATTGGATTCGCAATCGAAACGGGAGGTCATTGGATGAGGTTGCCGATACGTTAGGGATGTCTTCGGATGAGTTACTAAAGGCGGTTGATTCCTCTGCGTATAAGCCGAAAGATTATGAGTTAGAAGCGTATCGCGTTGCTCATAATAATCCAGAATATCAAAATTTAAGTAATACTCTGGATACACTGAAGACATCTATGTCGACCGTCAAGAAGGTTAATGGACCAATATCGTTGAAGCCGAGGGAAGTGAAAGGGGAACCCGTTCAGGATGTGCCAACTATGAGGCCGGAGAAACCCGCACCCTTACGGTGGACTAATAAGGATGAGATACCCAAGGCTGATTTACCTTATGGGAGATTAGGGGATAAGGTGGGGGTTGATAATTCGGGAATTAACTCAATGGGAAAAGGTTTCGGTTCGGAAATAATTGAACCAAAATTAGCAATGAGGCTACAGGCTTTCAATGATAGCCTCCCTGATCTCCCTGATACATCTAGCCATATTGTGTCAAAGACAGATAAGCCGCCAATGACACTCGATACGCTTAGGAAGCTAAGGACAAAAGCGTATATAAAGACAACTGACAATCTGCACCGCCTTGACCAACTTGATAAGTATGTTGAAGTAACAACTGGTAAAAAGTTATCTCCTGAAGACAAAACATATATGCTGGCCCTAAATAGCAGGGGAACGGGAACGACAGCTAGTTATATTCTTGAGGAAGGACTTGTTGGTCCAAAGGGCGATAATGTTGGAGAATCCTTAAAATCCATCACTAGCCAACTTAAAGATAAGCAAGTATTGAAAGAATTTGATAATTACCTAGTGAACAAACACGCTATTACGAGGATGAGATTAGGGGAAAAAGTATTCCCTGATGAAATGAAAATGACTCCTGGTATGTCAGGAGCCATAGTGAAACGGATTGAGTCCGTTCATCCCGAATTTAAGGATTTATCAAATAAGATCTATGAGTTTCAAAACAAGTTAAGTAAGGCGTGGTTAGTCGATACCGGAATCGTTTCCCCTGAAGCCTACGGGAAATGGATAATGGATAATCCTCATTACGTTCCTAATAATCGTCTCTTTAGTGAACTGGAACAACCGGGATTTAGCGGATCGACGAAGAGAGGATTTGCTAGTCAATCTAATCCAGTAAAGGCGCGCTCAACTTCTCAACGCAAAGTAATAAGCCCAATGGAATCCATCATGGAGCATGTTGACCAATATGTTAAGGTCGCAAAGAGGAATGAGGTGATGCAAACCCTTATTCGTAATCTTGAGAAAAATCCTGATGAATTCAAGGGATGGGCCGAGATAATCCCTTCGGACGGACAGCTTAAGGAAGGGTTAATGGGGGATATAAATAAAATCCTCGAAACGGATGGAATTAACGGAGTTGCGGAAGCCTTCAACAAACAATTTGACAATATCTTTCAAGCGAAAAAACAACGCCTTGACCTTGGAAATATTGTCACAGGCCTAGTTAATGGGGAAAAGGTACATGTTAGGGTAAGCGATCCTTTATTACTCGATGCCCTTACTAATCTCAAGCCACAAGGCCAACAGTTTGTTATTTCTGCGCTCGGTCAAGTTACGAGGGTAATGAAAAATCTTACGACTGGCATTAATCCAGTCTTTAGCTTGGCGAGAAATATTTGGAGAGATATTCCGACAGCTTTCATTAACTCGAAGAGTACGAATAATCCCTTTGTGTTTGGTAAGGATTTACTCGGCTCAATAGTTGATATTGCAGGGAACAAGGAAGTATACAAATCTTACAAGGCACTTGGCGGCGGTCATGCTTCTAGTTCCGTTTCTGCTAGTCGAAATACTTTAGCCGAAAGCAAGGCTAGGCTCTTACCTGGTTACGCCATCAAACACCCCTTCAAGTCGGCACTGGGAGGTTTAGAACGTCTTAATAATACCGTGGAGACGGCCCCTAGGCTTGGTGAATATAAGCGATTCTCAAAGCCTGGTGATTATTCCAGCAAGGTAAAAGGTTTATACGAAGCAAATGATGTAACAACAAACTTTAGTAGATATGGCAATGTGATCAAGGAAGCTGATTCTATCTTTCCTTACCTAAATGCGGCCTGGCAGGGGATATCTAAGCTTAGTAGGGCTTTCAAGGATAACCCCGTACAAGCTCCCGTAAAGGCTCTTATGGCAGTAACGTTGCCAACTATAGTATTATACCAACTTAACCACAGTAACCCGGCATATCAACAACTGAGCGATTATATCAAGGACAATAACTTCCTATTCCCTAAGAATGACGGCACTTTTGTAAAGATTCCGAAACCCAGGGAAATAGGGGTTGTGTTTGGCAGTTCGGTAGAAAGAGCTTTGAGGCAATGGCAAGATAACGATCCGGAACCATTTAACAGATTTATGGAGACGATAAAGACAAATTTCACTCCTCCAACTAGGTCGATTCTTGCGCCACTGAGCGATATTCGCTCCAACAAAAACTTCGTAGACGCTCCTATTGTGTCGGGTGAAGTATCCAAACTCTCTCCGCCTTATCAATTTGATGAGAAAACAAGTGAGCCAGCTAAATTTATAGGTAAAAAGCTGAACCAATCTCCGCAGCAAATCGATTACTTGGCGCGTAGTTATTTAGGTGGAGTTGCCCAACTTGGAATACCTGCGACAACCAAAAACTCTAGCGTATTGGGTACGTTGGGGAAGCAGATAATGGCAGACCCTACTTTCTCAAATGACATTATCGGAGATTTCTATAACACTAAGGATAAGATCGACACAAGTTCCAGTGACGCAAAGGCGACAGGAGATAAGTCCTTAGAGGTTGGTAAAAAATATAAGCCCATTTTTGCTAAAGCAAGCACTCAGCTTAGTGACATCCGTAAGCAGATTGACAAGGTTCAAGCTAGTCAAGCGTCAAATGCTGAAAAAGAAGCAAAAATAAGAGCATTCCAAATAAAAATGCTCAACATAGCCAAGGCCGCTAATAGTAAGTTTAAATTAAAATAGAGAGGAATTACTTCCTCTCTTCAAATTTTTTAGGCTTATTATCGTCTGTGATAAATGAGAAAAACACGAATAGGACTCCTATCAATAGTATCCATGCCCACTTAAACGCTTCTCCGCCGAACATATCGCCGAGCAGAACCAAAATTATAAATATCCCTGTTCCGAGTGCTTCCCTCTTTCGCTTATCCATAATTAATCAAATCCCTTCTTGTATTATATGTGTTGACTTGTGATAAGTTGTGACATATAATTATAAAGGAAGGGGTGAATTATTATTAATGAATATATCACAACCGAAGAATTATGTCAGTGGTTGAAGATTAGTAAAAACACAGCCAACAACTGGCGCAGACTCGGACTCCCTTTTGTTAGATTCGGCAACACGGTCAGATATGAAAAAGTAAAAGTTCAAAAGTGGCTAGAGGAAACCAAAAAGAATTAAAAGGGAAGTTTGCTCACCCGACTAAGAGTTACAAACTTCCCTAACGAAAACAAACCCTTGAGGGATGCTTCACCTGCTATTCTAACACGGTAAAGTCTCTCCTACAAGGGTAAGAAGAAGGAGGATTTTACCATGACTAATTACCCAAACACGATCACTATGGATGGAGAAGAAAAGGCGGTGGCTACTTATGACATGAAGGGTTATTTTAAATGGGCGGTGGCTGATGGCATTGTCTTAGTTGACCAAAATTATTTAGAAGAACTCTTCTCCTACATACCGCCGGGGGTGGTTACTTGTGAGTGAGATGAAGAGGTGTACTAAGTGCGGGGAAGACAAGTTGGCAACTAGCGAGTATTTTCACAAAAGGAAAGATAGTAAGGACGGTCTAAGGAATGATTGTAAGATTTGCTGGGCTGAACGTACAGACCGATATTACCAAGAACATAAGGAATCAATTGCCAAATATAAAGAAAATTACCACAAAGTAAATAGGGAATCTATTGCTAAATACCATAAGTTATACAGGAAAGAACATTTAACTGATATTGCCAAGAAGAGCAAACAGTATTACGAAACCAATAAGGAATCCACACTGGAACATATTAAGTTGTATAAGCGAGAAAATAAGGACGCAGTCAATAGGCTTAAGCACAGACGTGAGGCTAGAAAGCGGAAGCTACCACATACGCTCACTTCTTTACAGTGGGAAAACATAAAGCTTAACTTTGGCAATACATGCGCTTATTGCGGAGAATCGAAAAAGCTAACAATTGAACATTTCATACCCTTGAGTAAAATGGGGGAGCTGACCGTTGATAACGTTTTGCCTATTTGCTTATCCTGTAACTGTTCAAGAGGGAACCGCGATTTCAAAACATGGTTCAGGAAACAACCCTTCTACTCTCCAACCAGAGAAGAGAAGATATACAAATACTTAGGTTATTCCAAAGATGGCATTCAGCAACTATCACTTATATGAAGTCCCAAGGCACTGCAACCCAGTGTCTTTTTCTATATCCCAAAAAAGGAGGAACCCCATGGACCACTTCGACAACGCATCCGGCCCAGAACAACGCTATAAAAACTCCATCCTCAACGAACTACGCACTCAATCCTCCCTACTCGCAGAACTAAAAGAACAAAACTCCCTCCTCAAAGACATAATCAAACTCCTATCAACCCCAAAACCTGACCCGCCAAAAGTAGTAAAGCGTGTTCCATCCCAAAAGTCAGCAGAAGCAAAAATGAAGAGGGGGATTTAGTATGACAATTTTACATGACGGTAATGGTAACTCAATCACTCAAGAAAACCCAATGCCCACAATGATCCACGGTGATGCTGCAATGGTAATGCGAGATTCAAAGATAGATCCATCGCACTTATTAGGTGCCAATGCAACCTACAAATCTCCTGTTATCGATAGACCTCGGCAAATTATCCCTGATGGAATGACCCGCCTTTGGATAAAATCAAGCTCTAGTGGTGTCCTATACCTAGAAGAACACAACAACTACGATCCCGCTAATCCCGACACTGGATGGACAACCTTGGCAACCGTAACCGTCTCTGCAACAGTCTCGGCACTTATGGCCTGGTCTACATTGACTAAACAGTACATGCGCTTCAAGTTTGTGAATGGTGCCGTTGCTCAAACTGAATTCATCCTGAATCATTATACGCAAGGCGTAGGCGTAACACCCGTAATGGTAGCAGATGGTGCAGATGTTACACAGGGAGCAAAAAACGAAACAGCAGTAATTGACCCAACTGCATCCGCTAGTGTTACGGCTCGATTGGGAGGATTATTAAAGCAGTGGCAAGGGGATGGGCCAGTGGGGAAGGCGGCCCCTGTTTCGATAGTTGGGAGTTTAGCGAATCCAAGTGCAACGATTACGATAGGGACGGGAGCAGCACATTCGGCAGGAGATGTGGTATCTACCGACGTAGGACAGATACTACAATTAGATACTGGACTTCCAGCAGGGTCGAGCGGTGTAATATTAAGTAGTTTAGTAAAGTTAGGGCAAAATGCTGTATTTTCTGGGGGCGCTGGGTACACTTTATATTTATTTGATACCTCGCCTGTAGTACAGGCGACAAACGCGGCATTTGATTTAGTCGATGCAGATCTCACATCGTACATTGGTAAAATACCTATCTCAACACTGCAAGATTTGGGTAGTAATTGCGCAATAACTGACTTGAATCAAAACTTCCCGTTTAAATTAGCAAGTGGCGATACTAAACTTTATGGTAAATTAGCTTGTGTTGGCGGGGAAACAACGGTTACAGGTAAAATTATTACCATTAAACTTAAAATAGCCGTAGTGTAGGGGGTATATTTAATGAATCCTGTATTACAACAACTATTATTAAGCAGAAAAAGACCTATTATATTTGATAGTTTTACGCGTTCGGATGCAATAATATTAGGCAATGCGGAAACTGGTCAAGCGTGGTCAGTATTAAATGGTAATTGGAGGGTTAGTGATGGGAAAGCTTATTCAATCGCTCCTTATACATCTGGGGATGAAGCAGTAATTGACATAGGAATTGCCGATAAATACTTACTATCTTGTCAAATAACAGATGATACCGACAATGAGTTAGTGTTTCGATGCGTTGACCATGACAATTATTTATTTGCAGGGATTGCAGTAGGCGTATTTGCAATCTATAAAAAGATATCAAATGTTTATACACTTTTAGGTAGCTATGGTTCTGGTGTCGCCGGAACGGTTTATACTGTATCAGTACGCGTTTCTGATCGAAATATTGTCCTAATAATAGATGGTCGCCAAGTATTAAGCGTAGATACAGAAACATTTATGACAGCAACAAAAGTTGGGATTCGAAGTGGAAATAAACCTAATTGTAGATTTGATAACTTCAAAGCGGAGGTTTTATGATTATTACAATTGATAAAAAAGGTGATGGACTAAGTGTTGAAACGGCCATAAGGCCTAATGTGGAGTTTACTAATTATATTGTTGTCTCAGAAACAGACACAACTTTTACTATTAAAATACTAGATTAGGCCTTCGCTAAAGACTGCTAATGCGTATCAAACTAGCAGAATAGACAGAGCAAGTCGGGCCTGACAACCTCTGCGACAAAGCTTTAGCCCAAGGCTTCTCCTAGTCGTAATTCGGGCTACCATTAGGGCGATGGTGCAAGATATCAGCACCTAAGAGGACATTCGAGAGATCGAGTGTCCTCTTTCCTATACCCAAAAGGAGGGTGCAGGTTGAAAAAATCTCTAATTATTATCGCACTGATAATATCTTTATTCGTTTCCCTCTTTCTATTTATCCATAGCAGGGATTCCCCCAAGATTAATATCAATACCTCGTCCATACAGGCCCTAGAATCCCTTCCAGGCATCGGAAATGTGCTTGCTAATAGAATCGTACAAGAACGTCCATTCCATGACATTTGGGAGTTGGATAGGGTAAAGGGAATTGGCCCAAAAACAATAGAAGGACTAGAGGGGAAGGTTGATGTAGATTGACTCCTGAAGTGATAGCTCAAATGATACTTAGCATTGGGGTTGTGCCTACTCTGCTAGTTTTCTTAGTTTACAGTGATCGCAAGGAACGCAAAGATGAACGAGAAAAATCTCAGTGCAGAGAAGTTAAACTCATGGAACATATCGGAAAATCTGATGAAAATATGAACAAGTTCGCGTCAAGCTTAGAGAAGATAGGGGACACTATGAATTCACTCGATAAGTCCATGGGTTATCTCCAAAGGGATGTAGAAGAGTTGAAGGGGAAGGGTTAAACATGCCAATATGCTGCGTTGACGCAGGTCATAATAAAAACACAATTGACTCCGGTGCCCTAGGATGTGGTCTTTTCGAGCAAGACATAACCCTCGATATTGCCATACGCCTAAAACCCCTCCTAGAATCAAACGGCATCCAAGTAGTCATGACACGAACAGGCGATAGGGTTCCCGGTGATTACCCTGATGTAGCAGGTTCCCTCCAAGCTCGTTGTGATATATCCAATGATGCCAAGGCTTATTTATTCGTCAGTATCCATTGCAACGCTGGTCATGGAACAGGTTCAGAGGTTTGGATAGTATCGGAAGGTGGAAGGGCTGAGAAGGCTGCAAAGGCTGTTCTGGCTCGTCTGATTGCATCTTGTGGTTGGACGAACCGTGGCGTTAAGACAGCCAATGATTATGTATTGAAGAATACTATCGCCCCGGCTATTTTGACAGAGAATGGATTCATTGATACCGTTAGCGATGCGGTGAAGTTGAGTAGCCCAGGGTTTAGACAAGGAATAGCGGTTGCTCATGCGAAGGGAATTTGTGATTATTTTGGTATGCAGTATAGGGATGGAGGGGTTACGGTGGCAGAAGTTAAGCCAGACAAAGACGGTTATCTCTTGGTGAGAGTTTTAGACTCAAAATCGGCTGAAGTGCAAGCACAGATTATCAAAATGGGGTATGCGTGTTCCAAACTTATGCTTCCGTAGAAAAAGTATACTTTGGTATACCTGTAAACAAATAGTATACCAACTAAGAAAGGAATTGATCTCCATGGAGAACAAGTCAACACTCCTTGCGATAGGGGGAGTTATTTCAATTGCCTTAACTGTCATTATCTCTTCAGCACTCAATAAACAGGCTGTAGACAGTCAGTTTGTTCAGCAGGTAGTAACGGGCCTGTTAGCTTTTTCCGGTGGAATAGGTGCTAACATGGTGGCTTCTGCACTGAAGTCCAATAAAGCAGAATAGTATCATTCCGTTGAAGTTAACGATATGAAATAACCCTCTGTCCTTAATTGGATGGAGGGCTATTTTTATGTTCAAATATAGGCTCATATATTAAATTTTATTATGGACATGTTGTCATAAATTTGATATACTATTCTTAATTACATAAACAAAGCCACCTGAGATTGGACCCTCAAGTGACTTCTGGCGTTAACCTGATCGCAACAGGAAAACAACTTAACTTATTATACCTTCTAGGGAAACTTAGGACAAGGGTAATTTAAGGAATTTCAGCGACAGGCCGTCAAAAGGTTTGTCGCTTTGTGTTTTGTCCCGTGGTTAAAGTAACACACGTTAAAAAACTGCCACCACTAATCATGGGGGGACACGCGTTAGAGGCACATTGTATTTTTTGCATTTACCGTCATGGGGGGTTCCTAGAGTCGATTGATTATCGCGCGCTGTTATCGGAATTGCAAGCGCTGAATAGGATGCAAGTGAATATATTGAATAAGCTTGAGATAAATACGGATACCAAATGGCTCCGTCGAACTGTATTTTTCTCTCTTGAAAGTCGAGCTATCGATTTTCAGGGGGGAGTAAAGCCGTTTCCAAATCCACCATTGAACTATGTTTGTGAAAGAAGGATACAAAAAATGCCATTCCGAATCATAATCGCAGGTTCAAGAGACTTCAATAACTACGAATTGCTTAAAAATAAACTCGACTCCCTACTAGCCAATAAAAACGACATCGAAATTGTTTCCGGAACTTGTAATGGTGCGGATTTATTAGGCGAAAGGTATGGACTCGAAAATAACTACCCTATTAATAGATTTCCTGCCGACTGGGATAAGTTTGGTAAACGCGCAGGACCGTTGAGAAATGAACAAATGGCTGATAATACAGATGCTTTGGTTGCGTTTTGGGACGGTAAAAGTCGTGGCACGAATGACATGATCGAGAACGCCAAGAAGAGGGGTTTACTTGTCAGGGTTATTTTAGTTTAGTAACACTTCTCTTTTTTACCTTGCTAGTACACACGATAACGTATATAATTGTATATATAAAGGAGGTATCAAATTGAGTGATAAAGACAAGTTTTCTCCCGAACAATTAGTATCCAGCACCCAACTTGTTAAGAAACTGTCTCACTATCTTGAAACGGCATCTAGGTATCCGTTGTTTATCCAAAGGGGTCAAGAAGTTCAATGGGTGCTACTTAGCCTAAAGGAGTACAGAAGGATTATTGGGAAGAAGGGAAAATAAATAAGCATGGGAATAACAATAAGCTCAAAAAGACATAGTTGCGATATGGGATATGGTGGTTTTGGTAGATTTAGAAATATGGTAGCTGAAAAAATTAGTGTTAAATTTCATGAGCATTACACGAGCATGGATGTTCCAGAAGTTATGTTTTCAAGTGGAGATAAAAGGACAGAGTTTTTTAGAAAGTACAACGCTGCTACCGAGGAACTTATTGAACAAGGTGAAGTAACTATAGATGTTGCAAATTTCCTATATCAAAGTGATTGCAATGGAAAGATAGACAGAATGCAAGCTAAACGGATATATATGTTAATAAAAGATTGTGACGATAATACCTCGTTTGGCTATAGTGGCAGAAGTTATTGTGCCGGAATGTCAGATTTGAAGGATATTTTTTCTGATGGTACAAAGATTGAATGGCGTTAACCCCAACCACTCCACAACCGAGGGATAATGACTAACTTGATACTTGAATCAGTACACTAAGATTGAGAAGGGAGAATAAACCTTGGGATGTGCAATGGAAAAATGTTCAGACGGATCAACAATATTTTGGTGTGGTAGTGGCATAGAACCTTGCTCAGTATGCGGTGATGTTTCAATATCCTTGTGCGATTATCCAGTAGGACCACGCAAAACATGCGATCAACCACTTTGTGAAAAGCACTCCATTAAGCAGGGTGCAGAGTGGCAAGATATTCATTTTTGTCCGACACATACTATTATTGATAAAGGAATGATAAATAAGAAGGATGGAAAATAAATGAGAGTCTACAGAATGTGTAATATGAACCACGGTTACGGTCCAATAACAACAAATGAGGGCGATGTTATTATAGAACTAGAAACCGAATTAGATGAATCCGGCGAAGACCAAGGGCGAGGATTCACTAAGGATAATCTATCCAAGTTGAAGAAATCCCTAGAATCATTGCCCATAGTAGGAGATATTAACGATGCTACCGCAATTGTTTCTTTTGGCCCATATATGATACAGGCTGAAGAAATGACACAAGAGGAATATGATAGTTTGCCTGAATTTGATGGGTATTGATTATTAAGGAACTAAGCGAAGGAGGAAGAAGTAGGGATGGATAAAGAAAATCACATGGAAATATGCAAGATATTCAACGAGGTCCTTAATGACCTAGAGGGAGAATACAGAGGTGGAAACTTCGAGTACGGAACTCGTAATCTAGTCAAAGGGAGAGGTATTACGGTAAAAGAAAAAGAGCATCTCCATGAGTATAGGGCTAGGTTGAATAATTTATTGAGATCAATACTGTAGGTGAAAGAATGAGACTTCGCAAAATATCCATCGGCATAGGCAGGCAAATGTGCGGTAAGAGAAAAGTGAAAATAAACATAGTGATAGCATTTCCGTTTAGGGGAGATAGGGAATGGTATATGGATGATTGGTGGTTCGTGAAGTTGCCATTTTAGGGTTAAGTAATATTGTAGGATGTGAATAAAGATGAGTAATTACTATAAAAACCATTGTCTCGAAGGAATTAATCATTTGAAGAAAATATTCCCTGATGGGGATGCTAACGATTTAAATTGGTGCGTGCTATCAACAAGCGGAGTTCATGGCACTTATGGAACACTGGATGATCTTGAGAAATATTTTTCTAGTGGCGAACTAAAATACCTAAGCATAACAGCATTGGTTATTATGCCAAGAGTTGTTTCTATGCTTTGGGGTCATATAGATATTACACTAGAGGATATACCATATTTGCGAAAACTAGTTACAAGCTCGTTGAGGTTTATGAGTGAATCCCAAACTGGAAACACATCCACTGAATAAATAGCACAAACAAATACCATCCAATTCGGATGGTATTCTCTATTTTAGGGGAATAAACTGATTCATTATGCCTAACGTAGTAACTTCGCCATCCCCAAACTTAGTCCGATAAATAGTAGCGAACAATAAATTATGCTCAGTCGTTGTCCTATCAATTAGCGGATCGGCAAAGAATGAAACCAGGCCGGACGTAGTGTGCCCGGTTATCCTATGCTTTGTATATTCGATATAGTTACCCTTAGGTGGGTTTGTATATGCCAACGCTACGAGAACTAAAACTAAGATTAATTTCCTCATTCTTTTACTCCTTCTTGTTTGCCTGAAGTTATATTACCCTGATTTATTGAGAATATACAAAAACCTCCATCAAATTAATGACGGAGGTTTTATTTTAAAGACAGAGGATCAGGATCTTCCCGAACATATATAGACCTGTTAATAACGAAGCTCCTCCAAGTATTTGTATTTTGGCAGCCTGGCTTTCCTTTGTATCCTTAGTCGGTTCAGGCGCAACCACAATATCCTTTATGTCCTTAGTCTCCCCTGCGTCAGTCGTTAGATGCTTCCTGACATTGCCAATCAACTTCTCAAGATTATCATTATCCTTAAAATGCTTTCCAATTTCAACCTCAACCTCATCTGTAACCCCTTCTGCCGTTACCGTCCGACGATACTTGAAAATATCCTTATCGTATCTTCCGTTGTATGACCTTCCCATTAGTTTTCCTTGAACATACTTACCAATCCTGTCCAGTCCTCCAAGGCTTGCCAATTGTATATCCGGTTTAGCCGCAACGATCATTTCGCCATCCGGTAGCACACTACTCCATTCTTCTAATGTCGCATAGCCCGACTTTGGACTTGATTCTAGCCAAAACATTCCGTTGATGTGTGGATACAGGTAGAAGATGAACGCAGATGGCTTGAGGTAGGCCTGTGGGGTTGTTGCTTGAGCTTTGAAGGGGTTTATAAGGGATAAGCCGACCAAGATCATTATAAGGGATAAGACGAGAGTTCTGCGGATTGAGGATTTACAGAGGATGATAATGCTTTTAGTCATCCAATTCACTCCTTTTTAGAAAAAACTCAAGAGTCTCAATGATGGCCTCAATGTCGTTAATCATTCGCTGAACATACCGGTTATCAATTTGATTGAGCCTAATGAATCCAATTCTATTATTAATTTCATATAGCAGATAGTCAACTTCGCGTCCCGGTACAGCATCGCTGATAATGCTAGTGAATTTAGAATAATTAATCGAAACAGCAGTTGGCTTATTCAATCTATAATCACACCCTTCTCTCTTAAGTAAATATCCTCTGCATCCAGAACAGTAGCTATAATAATGGGGCTTATTCCAGTTTGCTTTTCGATGAAATAAATTAATTCAGACATGCTTATATCAATAGGTAAATACTCTTTTGGCTTAAATAATGTCATGTATTTCATAGCATAACATCCCTCCCTATTTAAAATATTCAGCAGGATTAATTGCTTTCCCATTAACTCTAAGCTCTAAGTGTAAATGTGGTCCTGTGGAATTAGTTCCCGTGTTGCCTACTTCTGCAATCTTATCACTACTAAACACCGTTTCCCCCTCCGTAACCACAATCTTTGAGCAATGAGCATAAATCGTTTCGTATCCGTTGCCGTGGTCAACGATAACATATAGGCCGTAAATGGGATCATCTTGAATAATCTTTTTAACCTTGCCTGGTCTACTAGTTTTGATTTTATCCCCAACTCTTCCGGCAATGTCTATACCGTGGTGATCCTCGCCTTTGAATTCCTGTGTAACCTTACCTTTTAGGGGCCAATCAAACTTTGCGCTGCCTGTCATTCTTTCCCATGGTCCTTGGTATCCGACTCCCATCTTCTGCCCTTGATCAACTCCTAGTACACCATCTAAGGACTCCCTTCCTCTAGTGTAGGTAATCGCTACCTCATGCAAGTCTGTGGTCACTTGTTTAATTTGTGGGCCTATGGCGGTAACTATTGTAAGTGCTACACCTGACCAGAAAAGATACTTAACAATTAGCCTTGAGTTTGGCATAGCTATTTCAACAAATACTCTGACTAAAACGTAAAGGGCTGATAGTCTAATTAAGTCGGCAATCATTTGGGCCATGTTCCATTGCTTACCGATTCGGCGGCTCCCATGAATCCAGACAAAGCACTTATAACCATTACTGCGAGTGCTGCTATAGCAAATATGTTGACGTATATTTTAAAGCGACTATAGCCAAAGATATCCAGCCCGATTCCGAACACAAATAATGCGGCTGCGATCTTCAAAACTAGGTGCATGTTTTTGAGGGCTATTTCAGCAGGATTCATTCCGTCAACTCCTTTCTTCTTACTTCCTCCCTTTTGATGAGTACGATTCTCCAACATAAATCCCTTAATTTATCGATGGTGTAAAATTCTAGCCTGACATTCTTGGTGCCTGAAAATTCCTTGTATACCTGCTCTTTAATCGCGTCATATGATCCGGTTGTGACTACAATTAAGGAGAGGTATTGGTCTGACGCGAGAGTATCAAATAATGCTCGATAGTTCTTATTCCATGAGTTACTAGATTCATTTACCTGGAACTCCCCAAAACTAAAGATGTCACCATATACCTTGTGATTAATAACTCCATAGCAGTCCGGGATGGGAAATGATTTGTCTTGCTCATAAAACTTCCTATTCTCTGACTTGAAATAGTTGAGAGATTGGATACCATAAGAGTCTAATACTTTCATGTGCCAGGCGACATAAATCCAAGACTTTCCTAGTCTGTGCTGAATTTGGTCCGGCCTTTTCTCGTCATAAAGATAGAACCAGTCAGGCATATCGCTCCACGATATCCTGATTCTGCGGATCAGCTTATCCCTTTCCAATCTTTTTGTACAGCGATGAGACATTTCTCGGCTGACATTCCAAAATTCAAGCAAATGGATTTGCTCCTGAGACAAGACGCTGCAAGCTCTTAGATGCGCTAGGACTCGTTGATCGCGTACTCTGCCTTGGACGTGGGTAGTTTGGTTCATGATTATATACCTCTCCTTCTATGTCGTGATATGGTAGGGGTATTTGTGGGAGTTGGGACATTAGTTGGTGGAATTGCTCTTCATCCTTGATTCTACTAGGAAAATAAGGTGCTTGGATTTCAACCTCCCTGTCGTATTTATAAATTGCCCTGCCTGGTATCTTTGGCAAATGCGCTGCGCTTCCGGTTTCGATAACCATACGACTATTAAGCTCATCGGTCATCCGGTAACACATTCTTGCTTCAAATTGAGACTTGAACTTTGAAAATGAGTTTCCTTTACCAAAAGATGTGGCATCCGGCCTTTGTGTCGATGCGATTAAATATATCCCCTGCGAACGATATTTCTGCACAGATTCTATGAGTATTTTGGCGCAATCATTGTCCGAACCAACCATGTCAACCTCATCCACAAACAGCATAATATAGGGTATGGGGTCATTGGCTACCGAATTGTACTCAATGATATTATTAGCCTTGGTTCCGATGATGTTCTTTCGTTGCTTATTTGCTTCTTGGATTAATTTGAGCAATTGAATGGACTCCTCCGGTTCATGCGTCCATACCGCTCCATAATCCTCGAAGTATTGAAGCTCTTTAAGTTTTGGGTCAATTATAGCGACTTGGATGTAGTTTCCTTTCATGATCCGATCGATGTTTAGGCAAGTATAGATAGCTTGATGGAATGTGACTGTTTTGCCCGTATCCCTTAATCCTGCAACGAACAGGGATACTATCTTGGTAAAGTCTTCAACGATGATCCCATTGGCCGTTTTTCCAAGATAGATGGGGATCGCCATCTTTTTTAAGTATGGTCGCGGATCAAATTCATAGGTGTACTTACTGGATAGGTGAATATTTGAGATGGTCATATAAATCGCTTCGCCATTGCGTTCTATCTGACAAGAACCTCCTACGGCACTAGAAAAGTAATGTTTCTTGCTGATAAATTCCTCATAACTACATCCTGGTGGCAGATAAACAACCAACAACCATGTTTGCTTTAGTTTCGGCTTGTGTATTACCCAACGGACTATTTCTTGAGGATTGAGTTTATTGGGAAGACTCGGATTCATGCCTTGTTTTTCTTTTGGGGAAAGTAGGGTGCGCTTGAATATGAAGGGTTTCATGGGGGCTTTCTGATAGAGAATTTCTATACAATCCCACACCAACGAAGGGATCTCTTCCGATGGACCACGATAAATGGCTCGCATAACGCTTTCCTTTATTTCCTTTGCAAAATTGTTATCTTTCTTCATTCAACGTTTAACACCATCCCTTCAACGTCTCAATAAACGTTTAATGATTATCAATACTCCTTACTATTTGTCCGTTATTCCTGTTAAATTTATGCAAAAAAGAAACCAGACATATCATGTCCGGTTGAATATCCTCCTCCATAGCGGCTTATTGCGTTGTTGTTGTATCACTTTAATATCATTGAGTCGTTGTAATACCTCAATGTCCCTACTCTCTACGTCCCTATGTCCATCCTCGACCTTCTTATTGACCCCTGCAAACCCTTCATTAAACTCTGCCCTCATATCATCGAGTTCCTCTTGTAGTTGGAGGATAATTCTATTCTGCTTAGTAAGTTCTTCGAGGAGGACGTGACGGATAGTATGCGCTAAATCTTCTTGTTGGGCTACTTTTGTATTACTGTTCCCTGCTAATTCAGTTGAATTCGGCACGGAGTATCCATACTTATTATCAAGGTTCTGCTTTATTTGGTCGTAGTCTAAACCTTCTTTGTAATGTCGAGCGACAAGCATAAATAGTTCGATATTTGACTCATCGTACTTACGATTCCGTCCTTCACCCGATACTTTTAGATATTCTCCAAATCGATCACGGTAGAAGGCGGCAAGGCTGGCTCCAATTCCAGCTCTCTCTGCTATCTGCTTTAGCGTTAAATACATAATATTTCATCTCCCCTGTGGATAACTCATTGTTAAGATAATATGTATAAGTTATTTATGCGTAGTTATTTATGTATTAGTAGATCTGTTCATTTTGATCAGACGCGTCTGTTCATTTTGATCAGGCACCGTCTGTTCATTTTGATCAGACGACCACTATCACCTGTGGATAAGTCCTGCAACCCCTATAAATGCTCACTATTCTTCTCTAAATAGTCTTCCCATAACTTGTTTAACTTGCCATAATCAATGGTGTACCACTTGGTATGATCTCCCTTATCTCCGTTTAATTCAACGCTAACAACTACCCCTAACCCCTCAAGGTCCTTAACCATTCTCCTTATTGTCATGGCTGACCACCAGGGAGATTGTTTGCGCCATTGTTCATAGGTGTTATACACCCATCTCCTGCGGTCTATAACGACCCCCGATTCAGTGTTGAGCCAATAGTGTAGCTTTTGTACGAACACGGCTTTATCGAGTCCTAGAACCTTAACTAGCCTCTCCTGAATGACGACCAGGTGCCCGTCATGTATGAGTAAATCAGACTTGTACTCGGATGACATTTTAGGAATATCTTTTTGCACAATAAAAAACCCCAATCAAATCCATTTAGGATAGACAAGGGTTGACCTTATGCCTTATAATGTAATCACAACATAAAGCACAGGTTACCCCTGTCTAGTAAGCCCCTTGAGAATCACTTTGGCGGTGGAGTCTCAGGGGGTTTCCCTTATGCCTAATTCGACAGGTTAACCTTTCAATCCTTCAAATTTCAAAGAATAATGTGAATCACTACGCCAACGACATAAACACAGACCAATGCTTTAAGGGCAATACACAACATAGGCCTTCTCTTGCGGAACGGTAATTTCTCGACCTGATGCTTTTCTAAATACTCCTGCATGTACGATGGATCAACCAGAACTAAATCCTTATCAACTACCACATAATGAAAGTATCCCCCCAAATCCTTTGCAACTACCACACAGCAAAACTTCCTTTCTTGTCAGAATAATTACCACTATTACCATTATGATACAATATAACTAAATTCTTTTAGGGGGTCATCGAAACAATAATTCTGATTTGATATTACATTTTATCTATTAATACTCAAAAAAAATAGAATATACCTTATATTCCGACTGAGGAATCAGTATATTCGTAATAAATATATGCTATTTAGATTTCATTTTCTTGATTGACTCTAGGAGTTCGCGGAGGAAAATTGGGTCTATTTTTTCATCATGAAATTCGCGGGCAAGTATAGCGTAAGGTAGACTTTCGCGCGTAGCGAAGAATTCAACAATATCCTCCGGCGGTTCATAATCTGATAGCTTTATCATCTCCTCAAAGCTTAACGCATTGTCATCCATAAAGAACCACGTGTTGGCATTGAGGGTTTTGGCTATTTTTGTTAACGCTTTATTCGAGGGAGTCTTCTTGTGGTTCTCAATTTCGCTTAAATAAGGAAGCGAGACATCGCTTAACTCAGAAAGCTTGGTCAGTGAGTATCCGCGTATCTCTCGTAAATACCTAACCTTTTCCCCGATGTTTATTTTAATCACCTCCTTATCAATTATTACAGTAGTAGTATGCCCAATAAATTTCCTTAAACAAAACGTCATAAATAATCTTTATCTATAGTAGAATATCTGTTGACTAATTATCCATTAGCGAATATAATATAACTATGGACAAGCGAACGTCCCATATTTTTTAACAGGACGTTCGCTAATAGAGAATAGATAGGTGGTGAATTATAAAAATGCAAACATTAGAGACTTCTGTGGTCGGAAAGAACGTAAAGAAGTATATGGATCAAAGGGGCCTGAAGCAGTTTGAGTTAGCAAGACTAGCAGGAGTGTCTAACCCTCCAATTAGCGACACGATCAGAGGAAAGAAGATGCCAACTGTTAAGTTCTTGGGTAAGTTGGCTAAGGTCCTCGGATGCAGTATGGCAGATTTGTTTAAGGAGGAATAATGAAAAACTGTTTTGTTATTGCAGGAGATATCACGGTTGTATTCCTAAAGACGTGTGATGATGTTAGCTATGAAGCAATCATTGATACGGATGACTTGCCACGAGTTATGGAGCTTACGGCTTCATGGAGGGCGTATAAGCACCCATATCGCCGAGTACGCGTTACTGGAGGTAAAAAAGGACTCCAAGGGTGGCTAATTGATGCCCCTGTCGGTATGCAGATAGACCACATAAACCGAAACGCATTGGATAACCGGAGAAGCAATTTAAGAATTTGTACACCTACTGAAAACTATAGAAACAGGAGTACCCATTCTAATAACACATCAGGAACAACGGGAGTTATTAAAAATCAAGGAAAATGGGTGGTTATGATAGGGACAGGGGGGAAGAATAAATATTTGGGAACATTTAGAAATATCGAAGATGCCATAGCTGTCCGAAAGGAAGCTGAGATCAAATACTTCGGAGACTTCAGACCAATGGACAAGGATGACCTAACGAGTATCAAGTGTTAGCCAATGAAGCTAGGATATCAAGCCTAGCGCATTATTTTATTCTTACTTTCGTAAATCTTTTCAACCACAATCATCCCCTTAATGCTTACCAGGCAAAAAGAGGAAGATTGATCGCATTCAGATTTGTTTACCAGTTTGGCACATTCCCATCCTAACAATGCTACCAACATTGTGAGAACGAGAATATGCCTAGTGAGCCTAAGCTCTAAATAATTTGTCCGTCCCAACGAACGATTCAGGTATTGAAGTACCTGCATTAAACACTACCGTAACCCAAGGGGCTTGTTTGCTACGCTCTTGTTTAACTGTGTCTAATATACATCATTTGAACTAGCTTTACAAGAGGTTTTTCAATTAATTTATTACAAATTTGCAAAAAAGTATTAGAAAATGAATGTTTTGGAATCGTTTCGTCAAGGAGGTGAAGACAACGGAGAAAACACTAGTGGATGAGTTCAAACGACTGACGGGTTTTAATGGCGGCGATGTTGCCGAAAGGTACGGGGTTAGTCGCCAGTATGTTCATCAGACATTTAATAATAACTCGTTGACACATAAGGCAAGTTCAGCATTTCTTATTAATTCGATGATCGGCGAAAAGATTTCGTCGCTGAAAAAGCAGGTGCGAGACTTGGAGTTTTTGCAACTCAGTATCGAGGGTAGTGTAGCGAATGGGGAGGACAGGCATGAGTAATTTAATTCCAATCGAATATCAAGGACAAAGAATTCTAACCACGTCTCAATTAGCGGAATCATACGAGTCTGACGCTCAACTTATAGTAAACAACTTTAATCGCAACAAAGAACGGTATACCGAAGGAAAGCATTATATTTTACTCGAAGGCGCAGCACTAAAGGATTTTAGGGCAAAAAATCAAATTGATTTGCCGCCGAATATTAACAAGCTCTATCTATGGCCCGAAAAAGGAGCGTGGCTTCATGCAAAATCCTTGAACACTGACAAAGCGTGGGAAGCATACGAAATGCTGGTTGACGATTATTACGCAGTAAAACTATTACGTGCAAACGACTCCTACATGATTGAAGACCCAATAGAAAGAGCAAAGGCGTGGATTATTGAGGCAGAGCAAACCAAATCACTTACCCTTCAACTTGAAGCCCAACGTCCGAAGGTTATCTTTGCTGAAGCCCTGGAAGTATCGAATAACACGATCCTCATCGGTGAACTTGCTAAAATACTCAGGCAAAACGGAATTGAAGTTGGGCAGAATCGTTTGTTTGAAAAACTTCGCGAAGAAGGATACCTCATCAAAAAGAAAGGTGAGAGTTTCAACCAACCAACTCAATACAGTATGGAACTTGGACTGTTCGAGATCAAAAAGCGAACTATCAATAATCCAGACGGAAGCGTTAGGGCTACGACGACCACAAAAGTTACAGGAAAAGGGATGGTCTACTTTATTAATAAATTCAAGGGAGGATCAGCCCAATGCTCAGAACAATCCTCGAATCTCGTACAGGTCCGCTAACCACAACCCAATTCGCACACCTCATGGACCTAACCACGACTGACATTATGGTCAACAACATTAGTTTTAAGCGTAGGACAAGTCTATCGGATGTTATCCGAGTGGCAGAGATTAGTCATGGGATTTTAACGAGGTATTAATTAAGAGAAAGAAGGAATTTGAATGAGTAAATCACTAGCGTCAATGACTAAGGCTGAGGAATTAAAAGCAATAGAGCGTAGATTACGCGAGAACAAGGGAGGGCTTGGCTACTGGGCGGCGGTTGATGCCAAATCTAAGAAGTTAGCAAAGTAGGGTACAGGTCTAAATTAAATGAAAGAAAGTGAATTAAATGCAAAAGAAATTTGAATTAACAAGTGAGTTCGTGACCTTTTTAGGCAGAAAACTTTTTAGGATTAAGGCCCTCATCAAATTCGGCAACGTGGAACTTGGAGAACTAGGTGGATATGTCGAGAAGGAAGAAAATGTTGATCAGTCTGGCGATGCTTGGGTGTCTGGCGATGCTTGGGTGTCTGGCGATGCTCAGGTTTTTGGCAATGCTCGGGTGTCTGGCGATGCTCAGGTTTCTGGCAATGCTCGGGTGTTTGGCAATGCTCAGGTTTCTGGCGATGCTCAGGTTTTTGGCAATGCTCGGGTGTCTGGCGATGCTCAGGTTTCTGGCAATGCTCGGGTGTTTGGCAATGCTCAGGTTTCTGGCAATGCTCGGGTGTTTGGCAATGCTCGGGTGTTTGGCGATGCTCAGGTTTCTGGCAATGCTCGGGTGTCTAAGGTAAACCACCTATTTCAACTCGGGGCTATCGGATCACGAAATGGATTCACAACATTTTTTCGAGTCAAGACAAACCATATTCACGTTGTTTGTGGCTGCTTCCTTGGGAGCATAGATGATTTTGAAAAATCTGTTATCGATACCCACGCAGGAACAAGGCACGAAAGAGTGTATAAACTTGCTATTCAATTAGCTAAAGAGCAGATCGACTTGAGCGATGTTATTACAAATGGGGAAAGCGAGGAATCAAATTGAAATCTAACAATCCATCCAACCAAATCAGTCAAGCAGCCAAATCACGTGGCCTATCCTATTGGGAGTACATCGAGTCAGTTCAACCCCGTTTTGTGCAAAAGTTCGTTTGGGGTGGCAAGAAGGAAACGCGCAAGGAGAAGCGAGAGACAACGGACAAGGTTATCTCTCATCTCGGTAGCTCAGGTAATCCAATGGCGAAGTTGTTTGCTCAAATGCGTAGTTTGATCGGGAGAAACGCATATTAAGGAGTGATCACATTGCATCACCATAAAGGGGCGAAGTTATTGCGTAAAGACACAGCTCGTAGGTTGAAGTATCAGGAGGAACAACGCATCAACTCGAAGTCCATTCCAAGCTTTAAGGATGTTCTGAAGTCGGTGCAGTTAACTGATGGTCAAGTGAAAGTTTTTACATCTAAACTGATTAAATAAATTTTAGGAGGAAAAGGAAATGAATTTATTACCAGCTAAAAAGGTAAGTGGTTCAATCGAGAAGGTTTTATTAAAAGGTACACAATCCAGGACTCGAAAAACTAATCTTCTCTCAGGACTCCAAAACACACTGACCGGACTAAGGGAAGAGGAAGCTGTCCTGAAGGATGTTCGATCAGAAATGGGAGCAATCATGGATAATCTCAAGGCGGAGGATGAAGAATTCGCGAAGGAATTAGCCGCTATCTTTGCGGTGAGGTTGAATATCGAGAAGTTGCTTGGTAGCGATTCTACTCTTTAATAAAACTAAGGAGGGATGCCAAATGGTACAACCACAACCAACTCAAACCTGCCTATGTGGTCGCACAATGAACTTTCCAGACGGAGAAATTAAGACAGTCTGCCAATGCTCTCGCGTATGGGAGATTAGCACAGAGGGGATATGGTTCACTAATTTAATGTTTCCATTTTGTCAGGGAGAATGTTCTAGACAGACGATTGTGCCAAAAGTGGCGAGGGTGAGGAATAAGCGGAAGAGGAAGGCGGGTTCAAGATGTTAGAACGATTCGCCAAGGCTATCGGATACCAAGCATCAAAAATAGGCTGGATTAATCGCGAAATCCAAGCCTACAAAATCGAGCAGGGGAAGAAGGTTATCGAGGAACGCATTAAGCGAAATAAGGCTGATTTTACAGAGCTAATGCGGTGCGGTAATACGGTTCGGGGTGAGGATAAGGATGAGGGCAGGATGAAGGCTGTAGTGATGGATTATGTTGGCAGGGGGAGAGTTGGGGAGCCGTTCAATCCGATGTTCTCAAGGATTGACTGTGTTAATTGGGCGGAGAAGTCTAAGAAGGTTGGGGATAGGTATTGAGCAACTTAACACACTTTAGTTTGTTTTCGGGAATTGGTGGCATAGATTTAGCGCAAAGAAAAGGACTACTTGACAAAGTAGCCCAGCTCGGAATCAAAACCAACTATTCCATTATCAAATAACTCTCCGATGACGTTCTCCAGTTTTCCGTGATACTCCCTATGCTTTTCCTTAGAGATTACACAGAGATTTTCAGGTCGGTTATCAGTTTTAATAAAATTTATGTGGTGGACGCATTCCGATGCCTCTAACCTATCTCTACCAACATACTTCAACGAAGTGGCAATATGCTCAAAGACATAACCGTTTTTACCAGCGTTTGGATGGATAGGATCTCTGACCATGTAGTAACCCTTAGTAACATTTCTATCAGAAAGATACTTATGACCATCAGGTGTTTTGTAATTAACTAATGTTCTTCCTCCTTTCCAAGATGAATTATTTTCTCCTAGTTGATTACGCTTGACGGCTGTCCTTGAATTGATGCCCATACGCTTAAGGTCGCGCCATACCTTATGTTGACTAAACCCAAACATTTCCCCTATTTCAGCCTGAGACATTGATTTAGTTATGTATAAGTCAAATAGTTGTTCCTCGGTGTATGGAGCGGTGTAAGTATACTTGTTTGACAATATAATCACTCCTTAAATTAGTGGAATACCATAAATTAATATACCACCAATACCAGTATAAAACAAGAGGGGGTGGTCTTATATGCCAATAGAGAAAAAGCTAACACATTTTAGTTTGTTCTCAGGCATTTGACCGGAGGAATTGATTTAGCGGCAGAATGGGCAGGATTTGAGTCAGTTGGTCAATGCGAGTTTGCAGATTATCCAACCAAAGTATTAGAAAAGCATTGGCCGGATGTGCCAAGATGGAGGGATGTTCGAGATGTCACAGGAGAGTCTATTCGAGAACGAGGTATCAAGGAAATTACACTCCTATCGGGGGGATTCCCTTGCCAGCCGCATAGCGTTGCAGGAAAACGTAAAGCGTCTGACGATGAGCGTGACCTCTGGCCTGAATACCGGCGTGTTATTAGCGAAGTTACACCAAGATGGGTTTTGGGAGAAAACGTACCAGGGCTACTCACAAGCGAGTTTGGACAATTCTTTAGAGGAATTCTCAGAGATTTGTCCGAGTTGGGGTACTCTGTCGGATGGGCTACTTACGGGGCTAACGCAGTCGGAGCCTTTCATCAAAGATCTAGGTTATTTATTGTGGCCCACGCCAACGACCGTAGATCACAAGGAATGCTTCAAGAGCATCGAGACACTTCAAAGGCAGATGAAAAATCATCAATCAAAATGGCCTCACATGGTTTTGATGGAGCGCTTTACAAAGGGAGAATTTGGCCACGCCAAACCAGAATTCGGAGAGTGGCTCATGGGATACCCCATAGGATGGAGCGATTTAAATGTATAGGAAATTCAGTTCCACCGCAACAATATTACCCAATACTCCAAGCTATAGCAGACATAGAAAGGAGCAATCACCATGAGAAAATTAACCAAAGATGAACTCTCTGCCATCCAAGACTTGGGAGACAGCCCACTCATCGAACATTGGGCCATCGATGGTCACTCCAACGCACTGAGACGCGTCACGATAATATCCAAGGTCAATGCAGATTGGGACGAGATAGATGTCTTACTGAATGCAATATTTCCTGAGATGGAATACCGTGGCAAGGCAGGGATTAGCGTAGAGGATGGAGTTATTTCGGAGTATTTTTCGATAGACGTGGATGGAGAAACGCTGATTAATTTAGTGATTAAGAAGACGATTGGGCAAAAAGAGGGGACTCCTGCGCTAACAGAGGCCCCGGATGGAAAAATTACTACTCAAAACTATTCTACCATATTGGGTAATGCTTTAGAACTACGTGGGCCATGTGAATCTTCTGTTTAATGGAAATGAAGGGCGGTAATTAAAGAATGAAAGCTAAGACAACCAAGGCGGTTCTAACTAAAAAGCACAAGGACTTTATTGCCACTATCCAAGATGAGGAAGTACGTAAGCTGGTTGATAAAAACTCCATTATAACAGGCGGTTCGATCGTTTCTATGTTACTCGGTGAAGAAGTTAATGATTTCGATTATTACTTCACCGATAAGAACACTTGTGAAAAGGTTGCTCATTATTTCGCCAAACAATTCAACCAACTAACCGGAAAATCGGTTGAGGTTCAGACTATGGAAAATGGTAGGGTGAGAGTATTTATCAAAAGCGTTGGAATCGCAGAAGACGATGATATTCAGGATGAGGATGGAACAAATTCAGTTGAGCCAACTACTGAGTTTGACGATAACGGGCTAGAGGATTTAAGCCTAAAGGAATTACAAAAGGTTAAAGCGGACGAAAAACCCGAATACAGACCGATTTTCCTATCATCAAACGCAATCACCTTAACAAATAAAGTCCAGCTAATCATTCGTTTCTATGGCGAAGCAGAGGAAATTCACAGCAACTATGATTTTGTCCATGCCACTTGCTATTGGGAATCGAAGAACGGAAACCTTGTTCTTCCCGCTAAAGCGCTAGAGGCTATGTTGACTAAGGAGTTAATTTATCAGGGCAGTAAGTACCCGTTAGCATCAATAATGCGAACTAGGAAGTTTATTCAGAGGGGTTGGTCGATAAATGCAGGTCAATTCCTGAAGATGGCGTTGCAGCTCAATATCATGGATTTACTAGATGTAAATATTTTAGAGGAACAGCTAACCGGAGTGGACAGCGCTTACTTTTCAATGGCAATAGATGCCATAAAGAAAAAAACCGAAGGAGAACATGAGTTCAAGGTTGACAATAATTACCTGTTTGAAGTTATTAATCGGATATTTTAAGGAGGAAGGACATGGATAAGACGTCAGAGGTTAGGGAACAGGAGTTTACTTCGGCAATGTCGGGGATAGTACGCAATTCACTTGGAATAATGATTTCCCTGAAAAATAACGGTTTTTTTATCTCTCCTGCGTCAAAAAAGTATCACGGAAATTACGAGGGTGGATTATTCGACCACTCATTGCAAACCATGGATGAACTCGTTGATCTCTCCTTGCGAAACAGACTCGCATGGACTCGGCCCGAAAGTCCTTATATTGTCGGTATGTTCCATGATTTATGCAAAATGGACGCTTATAAAGTAAATCCCGAAAAGCCATTTGGTTGGGATTATAACGATGACTTATTAATAAAGGGGCATGGCGATAAGTCGGTTATGATCTTGTCAACACTTATGCAGCTTACAGAGGAAGAAGTGCTGTGTATTCGTTACCACATGGGAGCATTTACGGATAAGGAAGAGTGGAATTATTACACTCGGGCTATTCGTAAATATCCGAACGTGTTATGGACGCATCATGCAGATATGTTAGCTTCTAATGTTGCAGGAGTATAAAAGGGGGAATTTTTATCAACTGGCTACAAGATGAAGAACTCGAAGAACTAAATGAACACCTAACACCTACCGCAGACGGAGAAACAAAAGAACGGTTCAGTATCACGGATTTATCCTCTCTCAATTGGGCATTACGGAAACTATCCTCACTAGACAAAAAACGTCTGGAAGAAGTAAATCTAGCGAATTCCGAACTCGAACGAATCAACGCATGGTTTGCCAAGCAGGACGTTACTTATCAAGAGAGCAAGCAATACCTAGAAGGGCTTATAAGGGAGTACGCAACAGCGCAGAGGGTAATTGACCCAAAGGCAAGATTCAGGACACCATACGGCCTTGTGAGCTTCCGTAAGGGGAAGAAATACGACTATGGAGATGAGGAAAAGCTCGTCAAATATCTGTCTGATAATGGTATGGGCGAGTTTGTCAAGGTTGTGAAAACTCCTATTAAGACGGAGTTAAAAAAGGCATTAACCATAGTTGATGGTAAGGCAATATTTACGAGTACGGGTGAGGTGTTGCCGATTACTGTCGAGGAAACCGAAGATGTCACTATCAAATTGGAGGGGTAAATAATGGCAAGACGAACAGCACAACGCAGTAAAGCTAAATTAAGACTAGGTATTAGCGGTCCGGCGGGTAGCGGAAAAAGCATGAGTTCTCTTTTAATGGCTTATGGAATTACGGGGGACTGGTCCAAGATTAGCGTTATTGACACGGAGAACAACAGCGCGGATCTATACGCAGATTACCGCCACAATGGTATCGAAATAGGAGTATTCAACGTCTGCCCTATATCAACGCCATATACTCCTGAAAAATACATTGCAGCCATCAAGGAGTGCGAGGATGCAGGGGATTCGGTAATAATCATTGACAGCCTGACTCATGCGTGGGCTGGGGAGGGTGGTTTACTTGACAAGAAGGGTCAAATAGAGAAATCCGGCAGACCTGGTGTTAACTCATGGACAGCGTGGAGAGATATAACCCCAATGCACAATCGACTTGTTGAATCTATCCTGACAAGCAAGTGTCACGTTGTCGCAACTCTTAGGGCGAAGATGGAACACGTTCAGGAAAAAGATCCTACCGGAAAAACTGTTGTAAAAAAGATAGGCATGAACCCGATACAGCGCGATGGCATGGAATACGAGTTTACAGTGTTCATTGACGTAGATCAGGACCACAATGCAACGTCGTCCAAGGACCGTACATCACTCGTAGACGGGTTAGTATTCCGTCCTGGGGTAGATACGGGCAAGAACTTCTTAGCGTGGCTAGAAACAGGCGCAGATAAAGCACCTAATGATGGACCTAAAATAAATTGGCAAGCGTTTTGGGGTGAAATTGCGAAACTTGGCATATCTGAAGAAGAAGTTCACAAAGCGGCAGGTATTGACAGTATCAAGGATTGGGACAAGCCATCTGTTGATAAATTATACCTCGAACTAAAGGCATCGAAGGCAGCGCAGTAAAAATAAAGGGCAGCTAACCACTGCCCACCAAAAGGAGGATAAAATGCAAAGCACAGCAACAGAAATAGACCCCATCCTATTCTCAGAACTCTACATGTCCGGCCTAACAGACATAGAAGTTGGAAAAATAATCGGCTGTGGCAAGTCTAAGATATGGAAAGAGCGAAATGAGCTGGATTTACCACCTAATAAGGACATTTTCGCATGGCAGAAGGGCTTGAAGGAATCGGAATTGGCGAAGATACCGCCTAAATATCGGAGGTAGGCATGGCTTATCAATATTATATCTCTCCCGACAATTACCAAGAAGCAGAGAAAAACGGCATCAAAAAAGCAACTCTTGAGTATCGAGTACGTAACCTTGCATGGGATATGGAGAGAGCGATAACCGAACCACCTCAAAAGGGAAAAACAACAGATATAAAGTGGAGAAAATTAGCAAAGAAAAACGGCATCCCGTATCGAGCATTTCAGAAGCGAGTAAATATTTACGGATGGGAACAGGAAAGTGCTGCAACTGAACCATTGCAGAATAGGCACGAAATCATCATAGGTGTGATGAAGGCCAGAGATAAGGCTATCGAGAGAAGGAAGGTTTGTTTATGAGAGTAACATTAATTGATCATAACGCTAACGGGGTAAATACGATGCTACAAGCCCTTGGAATATGCAGGGGTAAGGAATGTACACCGGCTACACTGGATAAGGCGTTAGAGGCCAAGCCTGTGCCCCATGCGAGCGTTCTTGAGTTTGGGTGGGTGTGCCTGTTGATTGAAGGGGTATCAGTTAAGGCGAGGTTGCAGGTATTGCGGAGTAGATTGTTTAGTACGATGGAGAGGTCAACCAGAAGTATTGATATGAGTGAGGCTAAATGCATTGTCCCCGAAACTTCAAAAAGCCCCAACGCTATGAAGCGAGAGTTAGGGAGAACGATGCATATATATGACCGCTTTAACGAAGCAGACGAAACACTCGAAGATTCATCATATGTTCTTCCGCTTGGCATTGAAACCTCCTTCTTTATGGCTGGAAATATCCGAATATGGTTTGAATACTTTCAAAAGCGACTCTGCAAAAATCACGTTCAAGACGAGCATTATCGCATGGCATTGGACATGTGGCATGTGATAACCGAGCTATTTCCAATTGTGTTAAAGGCACATCCTTGTAAGAAGTGTGGTGAATGCAAGCCGGAGGTAAATCAATGAAACCAATAGGTATCTCATTAACAATGGACTCTTTTGGAAGGATTACAGTCCCTAAATCGCTTAGAATTTCTATGGGATACGAGCCAACTACACCCCTGGAAATGTTGGCTGACGGAAAAGGATTACGTATCCAGAAGCACTTGTTAGGCTGCATGTTTTGCGGATCAGACGATAAGGTTGTGGCGTGGCATGGGTCAGTCGTTTGCAGGGCATGCGCTGCTGATATTTTAGCGAAGAGTGTTAAGGATGGTGTTGATGGGTGATATTAAAGACATGGGAAGTATTCAAGATTGCATTAGGAAATCCTAACGCTAAGTTCAAGAGAGTGAAAGATAATACCATTGTCTTAGTTGATAAAGACGGGCAACTAAAAGCTGAGGGTAATACTTATTCTTATCCATTACCAAAGGCTAATGATGATTGGGAACTAGTTCGCGAGGAAGTCGATTTTATGACCGCAGTAAATAGCGGTAAGAAGATACATCCCGTTTGTCATACTATTGACGGTTTCCTTAAATTTAACCAATGGGACCTCAACCTTGAAATGATCAACGGAAAATGGATAATCGAGTAGGCCGTGCAAGAAAATAGATGCCTAATAATAAAGTGCATTTTTAACTACTAAGGGAGGTAAGCAATGGCCAACCATATCGACTTCTCGGTCAGTAATGATTGCGTAAATATCCAAGATTCCTACGGTGAAATATGCGTAAAATGTAATTGTTGCGGAATATTCGATGAGAAAACGAAGTATGAGGATAGAATTAAGACCTATAAACGACAACTTGAGGAAAATAACTCCTTTGACGATTGGTGGGAAGGGGCGGAGGAATTACAAACGGCTAACGTTAAGGCTAATGCAGAGTATTTGGGCGGGCTTATAGCTGAGGCTGAAAAGGAACTGATAAAACAGGGGTAAAAAATAAGCAAGGGCTTATTATCCCTTGCTTTCCTTCTCCTTATTCTTATGAGCCTCATATCCCAACTTGATCATTTCCCTTATCGTGTTAGTCCGATCCGGTATCCCTGGAACACCCTTTCTGTAATCATCTACCATATCCAATATTTCCTTAGAAAAGATTATCCCTATACGCTTTGAATCCTTTTCCATATCGTCAACTCCTTTTATACAAATATACCATATTAGACGTAGTATACGCAATAAGCCCTTAAGGTATTCGCGTGCCTATTGTGCTTAAGGCTCAGAAATGGTATAATATTAATATAGGAAGGAACGAGGTGAAAACGAGCAATTGGGGAACATAAGGAGTCCTTGCCACCTTAATTAAAGCAATCTAAATAATAAAAAATAAGGAGTGAGGAAATTGTCAAAAACTATAGAAAAAAGCGTTCTTGAAATGGCAAAGGGTGCATTAATCGAGCAATTTAATACTGAATTCGTAAAGATCGGCTCCAATATCCTCGACCCGAATACCGATGCCACCAAGGCCCGTAAAATCACCCTGACGTTAACCTTTAAACCTGATGAGAACCGTGAATTTATTGGGTGGGAAGCTCAAGCCAAATCTACCCTTGCACCCGTCACGCCGATTGCAACAAGGTTCTTTTTGGGCACAGATAAAGACGGAATTCCTGTCGCCACGGAGATTGTTCGCGATGATCCGAACCAAGTCCGCATCTTCGATGAACCGGAAGACGGTCAACCTGAAGCCCAGGAATCGAAAGTATTAAAATTTGGGAGTGTTAAATAAATGATTGAAGCAGCTTTAAGATATATTAATAGTTTCCGTGATATTCAAGTCGTCCCTCACAATGGGTTCAGTTTTACAAACGACAAACTTTTTCAACTTCCCGAAGATGAGCCAAGCGTTTTCTCCACCAAAACCCTCGCAAGCCTTGTTGAGTTAATACTCAAGGAACACTCTCACGACTACCTGAATGACCTTATCGTCCACGTTGACAGCCCAACTAAGGTAAATGTCCATACAACTCTTCGCGGACACCTTGACCGCTTTAATCTTTATACCGCAACGGCTGAATTGCCGAGGATCACACTTGACAGTTATATCGACCTTGAGTCCATGAATATATTGCTAAAAAGTGCATTTGTGCAAAACGGGACACGGGACGAACTTATTAAAGTGCTTGGGCAAGTTGTCGAGGATGCGATAAAAACCAGCGTTGATGATGGCATGTCGCAGACCGTAACCGTTAATACCGGGGTTCGATCACTTGCTAAGATGGAAATGCCTACGATTGTGAAGTTGGCACCTTATCGGACGTTTATCGAAGTTCCTCAACCTGAAGGAGAGTTCTTACTTCGTTTAAGAAAAGGACCAGAGGCCGCGCTATTTGAGGCAGACGGTGGAGCATGGAAGATGGCTGCACGACAGAATATTAAACAGTATTTCGATGTTGCGCTTGCCGGATTAATTGAGGCCGGAAGGGTTATCGTTACTGAGTAGAAGCAATAAGGGGTGGTTACGGCTGCCCCGTTTTACTGAAGAGGGTGTTTATAATTGAAGTACACCATAGTAATTAATCAGTACGCCATTACAAAGTTAGGATTAGATAAAAAGACAGACTTGATAGATTGGGCCATATTGGACTATCTGAAAGACTGGATATTTACTACTAAAAAGAAAACATTGACGCTTGATGGCAAGGAATACATCTGGATCAACTACAATCATATGCTTGAGCAAATGCCCTTACTGGGATTTAAGGATAAGCATTCAATAGGTGATCGAATTAAGAAATTCAAGTCACTAAGTCTGATTGAAACATTCCAGAGTAAGGATAATACGTTGTATTTTAGATTCACTCATAACATTGAAAATCTGTTCTTCGATAAGGCTGTGAGCGCAGACAACATAGGCTATGTAGCTGAGACAACACAGGGGCTATGTAGTCAAGACAACACAGCACAAGTAGTATATCAATCCAAGGAGAATATCAATCAGTATCTTGTCGATTTCTTTGAATTACTATGGAAACCGTATCCGAGAAAAGAGGGCAAGGGTGGAGTTAGTAAATCTCAAAAGGAAAAGCTGCACAAGATCGGTATTGAAGAAATGACTAGGGCTATTGACAGGTACACAAAAGCTAAGAGCGGAGAAGAAAAAAGGTATCTGCAAATGGGGAGTACATTTTTTAATAGTGGGTATATAGATTACTTGGATAAAAACTATCAAGCTGACATGGTAAAGCAAAATGATGACGGACCATTGAAAGCGTGGTGATGAAATGAACCAATACTATGACGTAGACAGCGAGAGATGTATTATTGCCGCCATGTTAGCGAGTGAGGAATCCATGATCGAAACATGTGCCACAATGCAAACTAACGATTTCTACGAACCACGACATCAAGCAATGTACGACATACTAAATGGACTGCTTATAAAAGCAGTTAAACCGACTTACTTGGAGATGCTCAAGGAGGGAGTTAAGAGAGGAACCTTATCAAGCGTCGATGATCGGGAATACGCCAAGCAGACCATCGGATTCCATGTCTCGACCGTATCCCTTCCTTATTGGTTTAAAAACGTAAAAGACAAGGCCAGGCTTCGGAGTCTGAGAATGACACTAAAGAAACTAGCTGAAGAAATCAAGGAACCAGTTATTGACGTGGACAAGCTTATTCAAAACGCAGGAAGAGACATTGCCGAACTAATCACAAATAATACTGAGCAGATAGACACTGGTAAGGACCTCGTTAGAATAGGCAGGGATACCATAGAGTACCGTATGAGTCACAAGGGAGAGCTTTTAGGTATAAGTACAGGCATAGGAAAATTGAACCGCTTAACGGGTGGATGGAAGGGCGGAGATTTCGCCATAGTTGCTGCCGAGAGTGGCAAGGGGAAAACCGCATTTGCTCAAAACTTTATATCTAGTGGTTGTTTCTTTCATGAAGCCGGGACCTTATACGCTAATTCTGAAATGAGTAAGCAGCAGGTTATACTCCGTTTCGCCTCTATGCTTTCTGGCGTTGAGGCTGATCTAGTTAAGTTTGGCGAAATAACTGAGTTACAAAAGTTAAGTATTTTTTCTCATATGGAAGTTATCGAGGAAGCACCATTTTACCATTATCCGTGCCCATCTCTGAATATAGCAAAATTGGTAAGTATGATCCGTAAGCTACATGTGCAAAAAGGGATAAAGATGGCATTCGTGGACTACATCGGGCGAATGGATAGGACAGACAAGGACGCAACCGAGTGGCAGGAGTTTTTCCTGATATGTAAAACCCTAAAAACGATTGCATCAGAATTAGGAATAGCAATAATAGTTTTGGCCCAGTTGAATGAAGACGGAAGCTTGCAAGTTGCAAAGAAGATGCGTAATGAGTGCGACATACTCATTAAACTTTTGCCGATGTCGGAAGATGAGAAGGTTGAGGCACTTAGTAAGGGGTACAGAATCCCTCCTGATTATTGGGTATATCTTGATAAGAATAGGGACGGGCAAGGAGAAGTCATGATTCCTGTTAAGTTCGACAAGCCAAAAATGCAGGTATTAGACGTGGCTAATCTATAAGGGGGAATTGTTGTTGCCGATTGCTGAAGCGATAACTAGATTCCAGGCAACAATCTTTGAAATGAATATAGGCGGATTAATCACAGATAGACAGTTCGAGATACTAGAATCATTGACCGACAATATGACAAAAGATAGCGATGCTCTGGAATTGACGGTAATACTTACAATGACAGACCTTGAAAATGAGGACATAGTGGATTGCATTATTGCGAGGAAATTTGATACTTGTTTGATGATTTTATGGTAAGGGGTGGTAAATCGTGAAGGATAAGGAATTCGAGGAGATCATGAAGGACATAGCCCGGTTGGTCGGCGTGTTGAAGAAAACTGATGGGAGATAAGGGGGAACCAAAATGCGAAAGCTAAAATTAAACGAACAAAAAATATTGCAGCTCTACAACTCCGGAAAAAACGATACCAAAATTGGAAAAGCTGTCGGAATAAAACCAAACACCATAGCGTGTTGGAGGTACAGGAATAATCTCCCGGCCAACATCGGAAACCTAGCGAATGGAACATATCTTACCGGAGTGAATTATAGGGACGTGTTGAAACCTGAGCAAATTGACGCAATGAGTGAGTTTCTTGTCAACTTTCTCAAAGCAGGAAAACAAGCTGTAAGGGCAGGAGTTAAACCGGACGTTATGGGGTTCATGGATGCTTATGCCGGAAGAACTAATAAGTGGTCAGAGGAAAGACGGAGCGAGATGAGGGGTAAGGTGGCGAGATGAACTACTTCGACATATCAAGAACCCTCCTACCTCTTAGTAATTGCTTAAAACGTCAATACGCCTGTGTAATCGTATCGGATGGTAGGATTATAGCGACAGGTCGTAATGAAAGCCTAGAAGCTTGTACTACGTGCGCTAGGATTGATGTCGATCATAACACAGGTGACTATGCGGATTGTGGGTCGGTGCATGCCGAGGCTATGGCCTTAATTAACGCTCGTAAAAAATTATTGCAAGGTGCCGAGCTATACCTAGTCTGCTCGGATGAGGTTGATCCTATACCATGTCCGACCTGCCAGAAGTTGTTGGACTTCGCAGGGGTTAAACAGGTGAGGGAGGTGATAAATAGGCTAGCAGAGGGCACAGAAGCATCATTAGAGGAGAGTAAAGCGGATGAGGGTGGGATTGTTAGGGAAGGAGGCGATAAGGGGGTGGAAACGGAAGAACTCAATAAGGAGTGCGAAGTTACTTATCATTGCTTCGGAACGTATGAGAATAATGAGAATACTTTTTGTGGAACATGCAGGGAATCGGAAATATGTCAGTATGTTACAAAAAACCATCCTGAAGAAACTAAGGATGATCTCGGAGGATTGGCTGAACAGGAACCGGAGTGGAATTCTGAGTACGTAAGGACTGAAACACCTGACCAGATGTGGTTACACGTTGCTTATTACATTGGGGCAATTAAACAACAGGGGATAAGGCAGGTTGAGGAAGATATTCAGGCGAGGTTAGATCAAATTTTAGGAGGAAGATAGTATGAATAAAATTACATTAATAGGAAATTTAGTAAGAGATTGTGAATTACGCTATGCAACTTCAGGGACCGCAATTGCGACATTTACATTAGCGGTTGGTCGGAGATTTAAAAACTCCCAAGGTGAAAAGGAAACCGATTTTATCCAAATAAAGTGCTTTAAGCAACTCGCGGAGCTATGTGCAAACGCATTGGCGAAAGGAAATAAGGCCGCAGTAAGTGGATCGCTCCAAGTTAGCTCGTACACCGACAAAGATGGAAATAAGAAGTATTCTAGCGATGTGATTGCTGACGAAGTTGAATTTTTGAGTCCTAAGAATGCAGAACAAGGAAATAACAACGCAACAAGCGGAAATCCTTCGTATGGAACAGAGGTCAGTATAGACTCGGAAATTCCTTTTTAGAATTGTTCTAAATTATACACAAAGAAGAAGGGAAACCCTTACTTATCGGGCTTCCCATACTTCTTGATTATATTCTAAAACAGAGGAGGCCGACATTGAAAAACACAAAAACAAACAGACTAAAAACCCTCTACTCCACGCTCACGGATCTCGAAAAGGAAATAGAAAAGTTTGGCAACGTATCAAGACTTGCTTATCATTTGGGCATAAGTCGGACAACCATTGCGGACTACAGGATGACTTTGGGAGGAAAGGGTAATATTCGGAGCGGTAGGAGGTACATGAAGGATTGCGAACTGGATGAGAATATTCGGAAGGTTGTTGAGAGTGCAGGGGTAGTTGGGGTTGGAAAATGCCATCAGTGGATGGGGATAACGAAGATATGAGGGGGATGTTGAGATGAGAGAGTTTAAATTTACGCCTGGTCCATGGATGGTAAATAATTCACCTGGTGCCGGATGGGAAATAAGGGCTGCGATACCTGAATTAAAGAAATATAGGTCTAATGATGAGGGAAGCGTAATATGGACAGTTCCTGAAGGCACTTCCATTACTCCTGTTGGAGAACCTAAGCCCTTGATCGGATATGAACCATGGGTTCAATTTCCACAAAAATGGTGGATTGAGATGACTAAATGCAATGCCAATCTTATTGCGGCTGCTCCTGAAATGTACGAAATACTAAAGCTATACGAAGAATGGGAAGCTGAATTACTTATGGATAACAGTGCATGGGTGAATGGTTTACCAAGGTTTACGCAATCGCTATACGACAAATGGATGGAGATACAGGGTAGGAGAAATGAAGTGTTGGTGAAAGTTGAGGGGAATTAAGTTCGATGAGTGGAAGAGAGATTAAATTCAGATTTTACAGCAATATCGAAAATAAAATGTACGAAAACATGAATCTCATAGGACTTAATACCACATACGATAAAAATCCATGTATATATTCAGCTAATAAAGTAGTTGTAGAAAATGGAGCCACTAGGTGTCAATACCTAAAAGATGGTCACTTGATGCAATTCACGGGCCTACGCGACAACAAGCGAACCGATGAGTATCCGGAGGGGCAGGAGGTATACGAGGGTGATGTGGTTAATATTAGGACTAAGTCCTACTACTTTCCGAAATATGTTATCGGATTCAACACAAAGTACACACGTTATGTTGCTGAAACAAAATGCAATGATGCGCCAAACGGATTAATAGAGATTCCTGTGGATAGAGATTGGAAAATCGAAGTAATCGGAAACGTGTTCGAGAACCCTGAACTTTTAGGTGGTAAGATATGATTATAATTGGCATTGATCCCTCGTTAACTTCTACTGGCCTGTGCGTCATGAGTAAGCAGGGCGAATTACTAGAGACATATGCCGTTAATTCAAGGTTTAATGGAGTAAAAAGGCTGCAGGACATCAAAAATAAGTTAGTAGAAAAGTGCTGCCACAACCACAATGCAATAGACAAAGCAATAACGGTGTTTATCGAGGGATATTCGTATGGTAGCAAAAATGGCAGGGAGGAACTCGGAGAACTAGGAGGCGTGATACGGCTAATGCTATATGAACAAAAAATACCATTTATAGATATTGCTCCGACTTCTCTGAAAAAATACACGACAGGTAAGGGAATGGGGGATAAGGTAGCTATGGCAATTGGAGTCCTAAAGTCATGGGGTAAGGATTTCCCTACTACGGACCAGACTGACGCATATGCTCTTTGCCAATTCGGTAGGGGATACCTTGGACTAGTAGACGCTTTACCTGTATTCAGGGAAGAGGCTATCGATGCCATTAAGAATCCAAAAGTGAAAAAGAGAACTAAAGCAACACAAAAATAGCGCAATAATGGGAGGAAGATGAGAAGTGAAAAACTGCACTAGTTGCAAACATGTATACAATCAATATGAAGAGACTTGTGGGGTATGTAATAAACACTATGGTTTTCCGAAGTGGGAACCCAAGTTAACAACTATCCCAACTAAGCTAATGAACACCACAGACCCCATATTTCTCCCATACCGCAAACACTCCAAAGATGCAGGGGCAGACCTACGAGCAAGGATAGAATCATCCGTATTACTGCATCCTGGACACATGCTTAAAATACCCTCGGGAATCGGTGTATCCATTCCCGATGGGTATGTCGGGCTAATACAGCCAAGGTCTGGAGCATCATCCGAGGGGAAACTTGTTATCACAGGAACTATTGACGCTGGATTTACTGGAGAAATGTTCATGAATGTGTTTAATCCTCTCGACTCGAATTATGTGGTCATTAACCCAAAAGAGCGGGTAGCCCAACTAGTGGTGGTGCCGTATTTGCAGACTGAGTTTGTACAGGTTGATGAACTGGGAGAGAGCGAACGAGGAGCGGACGGATTTGGATCAACAGGGAGGAATTAGATTGAGTAAACAATTCAACTGCAAGCAGTGTGGAGATTGTTGTGGTCCACTATATTTGCTTAGATCTCAACTCGAAACCCTGAAATCCGCAATTAAAGCAATGTCCGTGGAGACGATAGATAGGCTTAAAAGGCAATATAGGGAACCATTAACCTGCATCTTGCTCGACACGGACACTAAGCGATGTTCGGTCTATCACTTCAGACCTGCAGTATGTCGCCAATACGGGCAGATAAGAGAGTTGCAATGCCCAAACAACAAGGGACTGAGCTTAAAAAGTGGGAGAATGCAGACCGAAAAAATAATAAAAAGAACATTTGCCGGGATTCTGAGTGAAACAATTGGGTGGAAAGAGTTGGAGGAATAAAAAGATGAAAACTATCTATGAAATTCGGGAACAAGGAAAAGAATTCTGCCTTACAGATGGTAGCGCACACTATAAAGCGGTTGACGGGGTGGAGCCCATTGACTTGATAATATCCAAGGGGCTTGCGGAGGATTTTTGCCTATCGAATATAATCAAGTATGCTGCACGATTTAAGCAGACTCAGAACTTGCAGGACTTACGCAAAATATCGGATTACAGCCACATTTTAGTAGGGGTTAAGTTGCAGAAGGAAAACGGAGCAATGGCAAATGTGCTGGCTAAGGTTTTAGAAGGAGGGAACTGCTAATGCTAATGGATAAAATTAGGGCAAAGTTGGACAAGAGGTATAATACGGATTTGACGGTAAAGATCATCGATTGCGGGTTTACGGCACGCACTTTCCACACACTTAGAAAAGGTGGAATCGCCACTGTTGGCGATTTGACAAAACTATCCTGGCAGGAATTGGCCGGGATAAGAAACTCCGTTAGGTCAACATGTCAGGAAGTTAGTAATAAGTTGGAGGACATGGGGTTGGGGTTGAGGAAGGATGGTAAATAGGTGAATTTATCAAAAGGACAACTAAATTTCCTACTTAACGCCGCTTGGGTTTTTTGTTGCCCTGATTGTGGATCAGAACAAAAAGATGCTTGTAATAAAGTTGAGGATTGCATTTTGATTGATTGGATTATTAGAAAGCTACAGGAGGAAAACGATGAATATAAAACTACACATGAAGTTGAGTGACATCCTTAAACTAATATTCGGTGGCGATGTGATGATATTGGACCCGTACAGCAACAGTATTTACAGGGTGCAAAAGGGTGAGGATACTGGAATTTATAAGGGGTAGGAAGGGGAGATAAATATGTACGATAAAGAACAAATCTATGACGAGCAAATAGCTCCGTTAATGTCAAAGATAATAGAGATTTGCAAGGTCAACGGTATTCAGGTACTAGCTAGTTTTTTCCTGAAAGAGAAAACTGAGGATCAAGGAAATATGTTCTGTACTACTTGCCTAGTTCCTAACGAGGGAAACAAGAGGCTATCTAATGCCGCTAATGTGATACTTTTTGGGCATGAGGTCCATAAACCCTTCTTGATGGCTATGACGGTTACTAAGGAGGGTTAACCATGGCAATGATAAAAGAGTCACAAAACATACTAGAAGAACGTCTCAAACTCTACAAAAAACATAAGGCAGAAATAACTACAGCATCACAGAGAATAGCAGTATGGCAGGATGCTTTGAAAAGTGGAGAACTCTGGATGTTTGAGAATAGTGTGAGCCGGGTTGAGGGAATGCCTCATGCGACTACCACAACGTCACCTACGGAGCACATTGCAGCGCAGAGGGAAGTTACTGCCGAGTTGGTGCAGGAATGGATTGACGAGGATAAATCAAGGGTGCGTTATAAAACGGTAGAGATAGAACAGATTGACGAGGCACTAAAGGCATTGACCAGGGAGCAAAGGACGGTCATTGAGTCGAAGTATTTTGAATCAGAAACATGGAGGAATATTGAGATTATCTTTAATGAGCGTCATAATGTTGGAAGAGTATATATCACAGCCGGGATGCTTGGAAAGATAAACAAAGAGGCATTGGAGGTTTTGTGGGAGATACTAGGTCCGTTGCTTCAGAGGTATCTATATTACAGGAAGTAGCATAGTTACTGTTTTATTATTACAATATTATAAGTTAAGGGTATGGTAATCTGATAAAATAATAATATCGCATAATGACAATATCATAAATAAAGACGCTCTCGGCCTATAATGTGGCTCGGAGCGTCTTTTCTATTTAGGGGATGTGACTTATCGTGGATTGTAAATTATGCACTAGGCAGAAGCATTGTCCCGATAAGGATAAGCCTCCTAGGAATTGCGTTAGGCTTGTTGATTTTGCGGATAGTAAGATGTTTAATGCGATTGATAAAACTATGAGGCATAATAAAGGGGTTTGGGTTGATCCGGGATAAAAAAGGAGCCCTATTTCTAAGAATTCCCTAAAACTTTAATTCCCCATCGTAATTCGAGGGCTGTTATCGCGGTTCGGCGAAGAGTTTCGTCCATGGAATAGGCTCTGCTCATAGTATCAATAGGCTCGCAGTATCCTCCTTCTTTATCTATTCGCCATGAGTTTCCAGCCCATAGAGCGAAGGCCCAATATATAATTGCATAGTGACCACCGCCAAAGTCTGTATCTAAAATATCTTCCCAGTTGATCTCACGCTTTTTAGAGTTGATACGGTTTGCGGTTTTTCTTCGTAGCTCATTGTCAGATGTGAGGATAAAGATTGGTCCAACCCATTCTGTATCGTTCAGCAACTTACCTGGACAAAGGGATAGGAAAGCGGTTCTGTGTTCCTGGCTATTAAACATGTGTTATCCTCCTTACGCCGATTTAGCCCGGCTTAGCTTTAGGATTATTTAGCGTAGTGCTTGCGGAATGTTCCGAAGTTGCGCCAGACAAACATAGGGCTATTCGGAAATCTGTTTTGATACCACCAATGACCTTCGTGCACTCCCTCTGCGACTGGCTGGCCTGAGATAATCTTCATTTTAATTCCTTCTTTCGTTTTCTTCGCTAGATTTAGTAGCCCTCATTTGATCGAGTAGCTCTTTTAGTTTTGCGTGCTCATTATCGGTGAGATGGAATGTTCGGCGAGTGCGGCCGGAGGGTTTGCGGCCTGAGCCGGGTCGATATCCTCCGTGGGTAGTAATGTTACCACGCGCCGTTGCGGGATATTCTGCACTACCAGGACGCACCGAGTCTATCGTGATTGTGATACCATTCCCGCTGCGACCTGTGCAAAACTCATCCAGAGTGCCATGGCAAACCGTTTTATACGAATCGATGATATGTGGAGCGTGAGGACCCTCTATTTTACAAAAGCTAGTCTTGTTAGATCCCGAAAAATTAAAGCTTGTCATTTTAAAAACTCCTTCTTACCCCGCTCCTTACGAGCTGACGGGCTGTATCAGATGTCGGCCATAACTTCGTAGTCTATCCCGTTTTTCCCGACGGCGTAACCAACCTTTTCGCCCCAATAAAATCCTTCGTTGGCAACTAAGTGGTGAGTAAAATCTTCCTTAGCTTCGGCTATTTTCTGCTCAAGTACCCCGTGGTTCTCAGCCTCGATGGTGATAGTTTCGTCTACTCCAAAGCATGGGCTATTTCCGTTTTCATCGACAAGGTACAGATTGACTACTTGGATAGCACTGGTCAGCGTGGATGCAATGATTAGTTTCATTTTTAAAACTCCTTCTTCCCCGGCTCCCTTTGTAGCCTGTCGGGTTACTTTCTACCTTCAAACTTGATCTTGATTCATTGTACCATAATCATGTTTTGATTGTCAACTACTTTTTCAAGATTATTTTCAGGGATGTTTTGAGCTTAGTAATTAGCTTTGTAGTGCGATTGCAACGCTAATCTGTGAGCTTACAGTGGCATTGTAGGCCTTACGGGGCAGAGAAAAGACTCTCTACGTGAGAGCCTTAAAGTATGCTTCTAGTGCTTCTGCTACTATCTTAGCCATTGCTTTGCCTGAGTCTTTGGAGTGTGCGTCTAGTTGTTGTCTTAGTTCTAGGGAGATTTTAGTGTTTAGGACTACTTGCATGGGGTTTCCTCCTTTCGCCGAATTGGCTCCGGCTGGCCTTGTGGTTAAAAATTATCCGGCCCTACTGGACCACTATACCTATTATCAACCCATTGGCCTTCTTCGACAATGTATTCATCGCCCATGACGCTGAATATGTCACCATCTTGGCAAAGTTTTACCGATTGACCAGGTTGTAATTCGATGCCGCTAATATACGCCCATTGTGCTGCGTGGTCTTCGATATAACCTATAACGTGGGTGTTGTTGGCGATTAGGACTTCACATTTCGGGGTGGTGTGTTGAGCTGAGGGACGCTTTTGTTTGGCTGAGTTAGTAGAGGATGTTTTCAGTTCTTTGTGTTGTTTATATTGTATAGCTAGTTGGCTAGTATGTCAAGAGGGGATTAGCGATTATTTTTTGGTAAAGGAAAAGCCACCTTATTTAGTGGCTTTAGTCCTGATGTAGTCTGATATTGTTTGCCCTGATGCTGTGGCTAGTTGGCGTATGGTTTCCCATTCGGAGTCAGTGAACTTAATGGAATGATTTTTAGATACTTCACCCGAACGAGGTTTTACTCCTGCTCCTGTTCGCTTACCACCTTTAGCCATTAGTGCACCTCCATCGTCTAGTAAATCCTGTCTGAATTACACTCCGCTTTTTGTTTCTTCATAATCGATACTGCACTCTTCGCATATGAGTTTGCTATTACCATTAAAGCATATCGTTGGGTATTTTATCTGATCTATTCCATTGTCCTCAAAGTACTCACTACCACATATTATACATTTCGTTGGTAAGTTTACCCCTGATGGTTGATCTTCCTTGTACCAAATCAAGACGTTATACCGTTGTTCTCCATTAACCATGACTGATTCCAACTTGTGGCACTCCTCATCTGGTAGGTTAACGTAAAGTTCGATGTCTCTAGGTAGAATGTCGGTGTAAATGATGTCTGCTTTACGCGTTTGGTTATCACTCAAAGATACAACTTTTTGAATAGTTCCTTCGGGCATCCAGTTTTCGAAGTTCTCCACAGCATCCCTTTCGCTTGATCCTCTTTCGATTGTTTGGCACTCTTCGCCATATGCGTTTAGGAAATTGATTTGATAAGATTTCATTGTTGTTTCCCCCTCTGTTTTAGTGTTGACGTAATCATATCATATGAATAATTAATATGTCAACACGTAATCAAAGGAAATTTGAAAGTATTTTTAGATTTGTTAGGCATCTATAGAAGCAATGTTTCTGAGGGTAGTAATTAGCTTGTTGGTGGGGATTGGTGCAGGTAGTTAATTAGTGGGCTTAGGATTGATGTGTAGGGGCTGTGGTGAGGTATTAGGAGGGATGACTAATGGATATGGATTATGAGAGTAAGGAATATACAGATATGAAAGCTCAGAGGATGGCTATGGAAAAAGTTAGCGCGAACAAAATAAAAAAGATAATAAACGGTAAAATAGAGCAAGAAAATATGGTACTTTAGATGGAAGGTGATTAGGTATGGCGGCTGCGGTCGGTAATAAGTATGCAGTAGGAAACAGGGGTGGAGAAAAAAATCTAAAATTTCCTTCTGTGGAAGAATTGAAAACGAAGATAGATGCTTTTTTCGACTCTTGTTATGAGGTAGATGCTGAAACGGGTAAAAAAGTACAAGTAGAACCTTTTACTATAACGGGATTGGCATTAGCATTAGATACTAGTAGAGAAGTTTTAATGAACATTCAGGATGGAACTAGTGAAGGATATACAAAAGAGCATCGTGACGCTATCGTTCGCGCAAAGCTAAAATGCCACAATTATGCAGAAAAACAGATGTTTACAGCCAAGAGTGCCAATGGTGCTATTTTTGCCCTGAAGAATTACGGTTGGAAGGATAAAACCGAAACAGAGATCACCGGAGCCAATGGTGGTCCAATCCAGCTCACAAACGTAACGGCACTCTCAGACGCTGACCTCCTACAAATGGAGCAAATCTTAGCCAAAAGTCAAGGATTGCTACAGGGATAACATACTATTTATAATCATTACATTTAGATAGTGCATCGAATAGTGTCCTTCTGTGGTGGATTTAGCCCTTTGTATTATCATTTAGAGGGTGTTTTGAGGGGTAATAGCCTGAGAACAGCCTATAGGTTGATTGTGAATGTGACAGGATGCCGTTGTGTCACATTCATTCATGGATCATGTGCTATGACCATGTGCAAGGTGATGCCCATTGGATAGCCCGTGACCTGTGCTGCACGAGATAGCGGCGTGTGATCTCTGCCGTGATGGATGGCTGTCGTGCTATGCTGCTAGTTCATTACTGGGGATGAGTTCTTTACCTGCTGTCCTGCATCTTCTGCCGGTCTGACTGGACAGCCAGGGGGAGGGTGCTAGGACCACCGGAGCATGAGGATCGGTATACCCCTCGTATATATGTATACCCCAACCTATCCTATCAAAACCAAACCACACATTTTTCGATAAACTCTCCTACGGAAACATAATCTACAAGCATCTCACCCCAACCTCTCCTACAATTAATAAACGACAATAAAAAGATAACCTCTCCTACAAAAACATAATCCACAAGTAGATTCATACGAACACCTTCTCATCTCCCAATAATCAAACATACTCAACAGTCAAGCATCTTAAAGAAAACATATCCCCCTCACATAAGCATGAACCCCAAAAATAAATCAAAGCCAAAAACTCAATTCCAAATTTTACGCGCTCAATTTTTCATAGATTTTAGTAATTCAATTAAAGGGTGATAATAATGGACTGCATCAAATGCTCAATTACAGAATTATGTAAATACAGGGCATATGCCGTTAATGTGAAAAAGAGGATTAAGGAAATAGAGACTCCTGAACTTCCATTTATCATAACCATGAGATGTCAATACTACCTAGATGAACTAAGGAGAAAAGAACTAGCTCAAATGGAGAAAGTCAAACAAGCTAATCGAGATTTGATTTAATACCCTTTGCGAGAGCGAGGGGTATTTGACGTGTGATTAACTCAAATCATGCGTACTCAGACGTAGTTATTATTGTGAGTCTACGTGATTAATTATCAATTAGTTCAGACTAAATGCCTAAAAGTGGCTTATATCAACGCTTTTGGTGATTTTAAGTATTTTTTTATTGTCTAATTTTACAGGTGCATACGATATTCCAAATGCACCTACGTTTTTGGAGGTGGTTTAGTGCATAAGGTTACTAATATTATTGATGAAAACGGTGAGATAGTTAATACCAAAAAGGCTTATTTCAAAGACATGTTTGATGAGGAAAAGGGCTATCTATTTTGGAATAAGACCGGATTCGTCAAAACGTTTCAAGACGTAGAGTTGCCAAGGGAGATAACCAAGACCGACATAGCAAACTTATTTCTATTGAGTAAGAAGGTTTACTCCACTACTAATATGATTGGATATCGCGGTAATGGTGGCATAAGAGTGATGAGTGTCGAGCAGATGGCGAAGGTCATAAGGGACACAGACAGACATACAGTTACCTTCTTGAACAGGATGATTAAACATAGGATTATTGCTAGGGTAGAGGTAAAGATTGGCGAGGATGATATCGTCACTCAATATTACTTCAACCCTATTTACTTTTTCTCATCGAATCGATTATCATTGAATCTTTACCTGTTGTTCCAGAGGGACTTGGACCCGTTTATTCCTGAGTATGTTCGGCAGAAGTTTAAGTTATTGAAGCCACAAACCCCTTGATTCCTTCTTCCAAACTCAAACCCTTGATTATAAGCAATTTTAACCATGTCCACCGTTAAGGACAGGCGATGATACTACAAACGTACTGTTAAACGTATTGCCAATGGTTAAGGATAAGCTATTCAGGAGTGAAATTATGTCAAATGAAAACAGAGCATGTAAACAATTCATCCCCCTAGATAAACATTACGACAAAACAAACTGTGCTTCATGTACAAGATGGGAGAGTAGTAAGTGTAGAGAAATGATCTGGATACCAACTTGGATAGAGTGGTGTAATCATGGCTAAACCAAAACTAACAAATAAGGATATCCCTTCCCTTGAGGTTGTCCGGCAAGAACTAGCTCGTAGGCGAAAAGAAGAAGCCCTTCGCTATTATATTCCCCATAAGAAGCAGGAGGATTTTCATAAGTCTGTTAATCGCAATCGCTGGGTATGGGGGGGCAATCGTTGCATAGCGGGGGAAAGTAAAATATACGATCCCATTATGAAAGAATATAGGGAAGTCCAAAACATAAATGAAGATTTCCATGTATACGCATATGACGAAAAGAAAAACGCCCTTGTTATTACAAAAGCGTTAAGACCGTTTCATCATGATGATATAGATTCTTTGTATGATATATCCCTAAGCGATGGCAGTAAATTTACAGCATCACTAAATCATCGTGTTTTGCTCTCGAATGGTTTATACGAGCAGATTTCTCAATGCCAAGTTGGATGCGAACTTTACCATCCTCGGTCCATTGAGGTGTATGACCAGTTAATTCATGGCGCAAATGTTGAGCGTTTGATTCAAAGAGTTCAAGATTCTCAATTCGATTATCGCCATTTTCTCCATTTATATGATGAACAACCTCTCCGGGAAGCAAGTAGCGTCCAAGATGTCTCTCCATTACAAGAATATGTTCATAGGTATAGGCACAACGAGGCTTGCGGGCGCGAGGATGACCTTTCGCGTAAACTAGAACGTAACCATGTTTGTCATACTGACGCCCGCCCTTCCAATTTGGATGACCTTCTCCACTCCTTGGACCAGTGCGTTGCGTCTGGATGTCATGCTTGCGACATATTTTTGTCACATTCTGATTCACGCATCCAATTTGTTCAGAAACCCACTTTAGAGTCTTTTTCTCAACCTCAACCCATATGCGAATCTGAGATACTTGTTCATCCGAGAGAATCAATTTGTTACACCTCGACATTAGATAATTCCTCCCATAATAGTAAAAACTTTTCGGTTGTAATAAGTATATCACTTAATAGGAAAGATTACAAATGGGACTTTACTGTTCCTGAGTACGAGAACTATTACATGGATGGAGTTATTCATCACAATACCGGAAAAACGGTCTGTGGAGCTGTAGAAGCGGTATGGATGGCAACGGGTACACATCCACATAAGCCTGACAAAAAACCTAGTAATGGCTGGGTTGTATCCCTTACAAACGAGGTACAGCGTGACGTTGCTCAAAAGGAAGTTCTTAAATGGCTACCAAAAGCTGAAATAGCGGATATTCATGTCAGGTCAGGGCGAAAAGATGACCCCGAAAATGCTATCCTTGACTTTATTGTCCTGAAGAATGGGCACACCATAGGGTTTAAGTCATGCGATCAAGGCAGAGCTAAATTCCAGGGTACTAGCCAAGGCTGGATATGGTTCGACGAGGAACCGCCAAAAGAGATATACGATGAGTGCAAGATGCGGATTATTGATACCCGTGGCGAAATATGGGGTACAATGACTCCATTGCAAGGTCTAACATGGATATACGATACAATCTACATTAATGAATTGAACGACCCCAACGTAAAGTACTGGCTCATGGAGTGGGCTGATAATCCGCACTTATCTCCTGATGAAATCAAATCCCTCATGGAAACGATGACTGAAGAAGAAAGGGAATCCCGCCAATACGGTAAGTTCGTTGCAATGTCAGGTTTGGTTTATAAGGAGTTCAACGAGGAAATACATGTTATTGACCCTATTCAAATTCCTCTCGACTGGTATGACAACATAAGTATCGACCCTGGCCTTGCAGCCCCCCTAGCCTGTCATTTCTACGCCTATGATGGAGAAGGAAATATATATGTTATAGCAGAGCATTACAAGGCAGGAGAGACGATAGAATGGCACTCTAAGCGCATACATGCCATTGCTAATAGTTTGGGTTGGCCTAGACATAAGGGCTATCTAGATGCCCTATTTGATAGTGCAGCTAATCAGAAAACTTTAGCGGCTGAGAAGTCGGTGGCAGAGTTATTTACTGAACATGGTATTGAGGCCGACACTGTTGTAGACAAGAATAAGTGGTCAGGAATTCAGAGAGTTAAGCAATACCTCAAGCTCAGGCCACACCCACAAACGGAAGTATGGCCCAAGGGTAAGCCTAAGCTATTTATCTTTAGAACGTGCGTTAATATGATCAAGGAGATTAAGTCTTATAGATGGAAGCCTGATGGAGACGAGCCGATTAAGAAGAATGATCACTGCTTAACGGGTGATACAATAGTCAATACATTGCATGGAGACATCACCATAAAGGACTTGGTTGGCAAGGTTGGATTTGTTCATTGTTATGATCTGAATAATGGTAATCCCACCACATCATCGTTCCACGATGTCAGAATGACCAAGAAGAATGTTGCTGTTTTCGAGATTGAAACTGAGGATGGAAGAAAATTCAAAGCCACCGATACCCATCCTATATTAACTCCTAATGGATGGAAGATGGTAAAAGAGTTAACCGCGGATGATTCTATAATTGACATATCCGATAAATAAGCCACGAAAAGATGTGATTTTACGGAAAAGATAGTTGAGTTTAATGGGTTAAGGTTTAACAGGGACGAAAAAACTGGGTATTATCTTTGCAGTAAAAATATTAATAGCAGACGCCCACGCTTACATTGTTACGTATGGGAGTTTTATAATGGTCCAATATTAAAAGGTTACGATGTCCACCATAAGGATACTGACAAAAGCAATAACGAGATAGATAACCTAGAGTTAAAGGAAAGAAGTGATCATTTATCGTTGCATGGTAAAGCCATTACTGATGAGCATATAAAGAGGTTTCAATCTGCCGGAATTGAGGCGGCAAAAGAATGGCACGGATCAGAAGAGGGTAGGAAGTGGCATAGTGAGCATGGAAAAAACAATTGGGAAAAGAGGAACAAAAACAAAGTAGCGAAGAAGTGTACTGTCTGTGGTAATGAATACGAAACTGCATTCCCTTTAAGAAGCAAGTATTGCGGAGATAACTGTAAAATGAAACAACTACGCAAAAGGTTTAATGAGCAAGGAAGGGATTACACATATGGGCACCGTGACAAGTGTAAAAATCAAGTCAATTAAACCTTGTGGGCTTGAAGATGTTTATAATATGGAAGTTAAGGAACACCACAATTTCAGTATTTGCGGTGGTCTTATTGTCCATAATTCATTAGACGAAATGCGTTATTACATTATGTCCAAGCCTGAGCTAAAAGAGCAGGAAATCGGCACAGCAACGCCAAGGTATATCTCTCCTGCACCGCATGACCATTCCTACCAAAACGGAAAACACTGGTCAGAGATAGAAGATGAGCAAGACGAAGAAGGAAGCTTTATGAAAGGGTGGGATGCTTAAATGCCAACTCCCTTAACAATATCAATATGCCTAGCTCTAACCCTTGCTATTACAGCAGGGGCTTTTTATTGGGGTAAATTCATCGGCATAACCCTAAAAACCTCTACCGATAACCAAACTCGTATCAACCTAGCCACAAAGCAAATCGAGGAAATGGCTGAGGCTATTGAACAGCTAAATTATCAACTCGATAACGACAAAAGGGAAAAAGTAGGGTATCAACCACAAAAGCAAGGATGGGACCCGTCGAACCCTCTTAGCTCAGAAAGAAGGTGATTGAATGAGCAGAGACAAGCCAATTGACATAATAGATACTGATGCTGACGTTAAAGAGCTAATCCAATCCGAAGAAGAAAAGAAACTAGCAATGCGAGTACAAGAGCTATTTACAGCCTCTTATAATACCAAAAACCAACTGAGAAAGCCCGACATATGGAAAAAGTGCGATGATTATAAGCACAATAGGCAGAATCCTCCGAAGAGTGATATAGACCCAGGGAGCGTGACGAATATCATTCACTCCATTATAGAGGCGATGATTGCCGACTTAGTGGATAAACCTATTTCGGTAGAAGCCAAAGGTCACGAGCCATCGGACCATGTATTAGCTGAACAATCAAAGCATATGCTTGAGTTCGTGCTAAACAGAAACCGTATTAAGTTAAAGCTCAATCAGTCTGAACATGATCGTTTAGAGCTAGGAACAACAATACTGAAAGTATACTTCGACCATGACGCTTTAGGTGGCAGAGGGCTACCGATCGTTGAACCAATTTCACCTGCAAATTTCTTCCCCGACCCCAAGGTACAGAGTTCCCACCTGCTCCAAGAAGGCGAGTTCATGATTCACGCTGTGCCGAGGCCTCTATCATGGTTCCGGAAGCAATGGCCGGAGCGTGGTAAATATGTTCAACGAGAAATATCTGTTCCATATAATCCTGAAATATTCGAAGATCAAGGGTCTGATGAAACCGAAGTAACGACTAGTCAGAAGGCATTGCTCCTTGAGTGTTACATGAAGGATAATGATGGTTCTACTTATTGTCTACATGTAGCGAATCATATCCTGCTGGAAGATTCAAGGAAGGTTCTGGACGGTAAAAAGGTCAACAGACGTGATCATTTCCCCTTCGTCTTAATCCCTTGCTACATCCAAAGAGGGCAGATTTGGGGCCAATCGGACATTGAAATGCTTATTCCTACTCAGGACATCATTAACGAGATGGACGATAACATAAGAATCACAGCACGCCTTATGGGTAATCCTCAAGTTGTTGTAGGAATGGGGGCTGGACGTTCTTTTGATTATCGCAAGTGGACAAACATGCCTGGGCTTAGGATACCAATGAGAGACATCAATGCTTGGCGTATAGTCGAACCGTCCGGTGTTTCTGCCGACATCATCAACAGGCGTGAAAAGGGATTTCAGGAAGCTAACCTTATATCAGGGAGAACAGATTTAACCACTGAGCAAACCTATGGAGCAGTTAGGGCGGCAAGTGCTATTATAGCTGTCCAACAGCAAGGCCAAAAAGGAGTTAACCATAAGGCTGAAATGTTCAAGACCGGATGGGGTGAAGTCCTTGAACTCCTTATGGATGAGATAATAACTAATTGGGATACCGAAATGTGGTTTAGGATTGAGGGAGAGAAGCCTGATTTTAGATTCTATGACCCCTCAAGATTGAGCGTGGTTCCTCAAATGATTCCTGACCAAAGACCTGTTTTGGATGAGAATAATGAACCTGTTTTTGGGCTTGATGGTCCAGAGATGGAGCATTTTATCAAACCCTTGGAGGACGAAGAAGGAAATCAAATGACAAGAGAGGTACAGCTAGACCTCTCTTTATCTATGGGCAATGGCTTACCAAGTGATAAGGCGTTTATGTATCAGACGGTTGTTGAATTATCCAAGGCGATCATTGATGGTCGTTCGGTTATTACATGGAAAGAATTCCGCGAATACTTACGAGGTGAAGTTGGATTGCCGTTGGATGATGACGCAAATATTCCTCAACCACAATTGCCTGGCATGCCGGGACAACCTACGATGCCGGGACAGATACCTGGTCAAATGCCTATTCCGAATACCGATAATATGAATGGGCAACAAGGGCAGATGCAAAACATCATGTCCTCATTGCGAGGTGGTGCATAATGCCAAACGAAATGACAGCGCAGGAGGAACAATATTGGTTGCATTCGTTAAGTGGCGATCCTTTGATTGGGAGTTTCTTGAGGACACAAGGGATGTTTGGGGATTGGAGACAACGTGCCCTACGCCAACCACTCTGCCCCCGCTGTGAGCGACTTTCCTTTCACTCAGAGCATGGAGTTACGTGTCCAACCTGTGGTTATAGCGGTTCGGAGCAAAAGATTAGGATTAAAGATCATCTTAAAAATGGAGGGTATAAGTAAAATGTCAGAAATAAAAGGCTGGATTGGCGTAGACCTTGACGGAACTTTAGCTGAATATCATGGATGGCTAGGTGAAAACCATATTGGAAAACCAATACCATTAATGGTTGACCGTGTAAGGCAATGGTTATCCGATGGAAAGATAGTGAAGATATTTACAGCAAGGGCATATGACCCTCATTACGTTGATTTCCATGTCGAACCAATGACTAAGAGAGAAGTGGTAAAAGTTATTGAGAACTGGTGTAAGGAGCATATTGGGGTGGTTCTTCCGGTTGTCTGTACTAAAGATTATGGAATGATTGAATTATGGGACGATAGGGCGGTTCAGGTAATTTCTAACAAAGGTATTGCTCTTCAGGATTTAATTAAATAAAAGGAGGCTAATTGCATGGCAAAGAAACCAACCAAAAAGGAACCACCAATGATTGGCATCCCTATGATGAAGGGTGGAATGATGCCAATGAAGGGCAAGGGAACAAAGAAAGGTCCTATGAAAAAGGGTGGTAAGGGATGCTAAATATCCCCGAAACCGTAAAGATAGGTTGGAGAAATTACACCATTACGCAGAGCGAACACCGCACAGGGGATAATGGTGGAGATCTGTTAGGTAAGATATTCTACGAAGACCGCGAAATATATCTTTATGAAAAGTTGGAGAAGGAAGAAAAGGTTGTTACCCTTCTCCATGAAGTTGTTCACGGTATTCTCTATAACATGGGGCATGAGATGTGCTCTAACGAGAATTTCGTGACAGGATTCACTGAAAATCTTTATCAGGTGATTAAAGATAACCAGAGTATGTTTAATGAGAAAGAAGAGGAATGATTAAATAATGGAAAAATATATCGGTGTAAAAATTATTGATGCCAAGTCTATGAATCTAGGAGATTATAACGACTATAAGGGTTGGATAATCCCTGAAAATGAAGACCCAAAAAGAAACGGATATCTCGTTAAGTATTCAGATGATTACGTTAGTTGGTCGCCAAAGGAAGCATTTGACGAGGCATATCGCAAAATTGATGGCATGACGTTTGGTTTAGCCGTTGAGGCAACTGGAAAAGGTTTTTGTATTGCCCGAGAAGGATGGAATGGCAAAAATATGCACGTTACCAGAAGCAAACTTTATACTCCTGATAACATTCAGGTGAATAATGACTGCCTTTTACTGTTCAATGTTGATGGTAAGTACAATACTTGGGTTCCAAGCATAACAGATATTCTCGCGGAAGATTGGCGAATAGTTAAATAAAGCCAACTGACGAGCTAGTAATAGCTCTTTTATTATGCCATTTTTGACACTCGGAAAGACGAGACGGGCGAAATGATGGGATGCCGCCATCAAATTACGGAGGAATTACAATGAAAAGACTTTTATCCATGAACTTACAGAAATTCGCTGAAACGGTCGTAGACGTGCCTGACGACGGGGTGCAAAATTTAGAAATTGAACCTATTGAACCCATAGATGAACCGACTGAACCAATTGAAGTTGATCCTATTGAAGAACCGACTGAACCAATTGAACCGACTGAAGACGACATTCCTGAACTCCCTCCCGAGCAGAAAAACGCCTTCCAAAAACGCCTTGAGCGAGAACAAAAGAAGATTCGTGATCAAGTCGAAGCAGAATCAATTGCAAAGTACGCCAAGCATCAAAGGATTATCGACTCTCTTGGTGGCGACCCTGACGCAATCGAAAAGGCATTTCAGGAACAGGAATGGACTAAGGAAGCGCAAAGCCAAGGGTACGAAAAGCCTGAAGAGTCTGCTTGGTACATTGCCCAAAAGAAACAACAGGCCGAACTTAATGAACTCCGAGTCAAAGTGCAAATCAATGAATTGAAGGACGATCCCCTTTATGCCGGAATTAAGGGTTCGGAGAAAGAGATTCAAGCCTTTATGACTCGAACTGGTTCAACAGCCAAAGAAGCATATTGGGCAATAGGTGGAGAAGCAAGGGCACAACAGCTCAAACGAGAAGCAGAGCAAAGGGCAATTGTTAAGAAAGCTCAACCAAAACGTACTGTTCAGTCAGATAGTGCGACAGGGGATGCAGGGACATTGCCGGCATTACCGTCCGAGCTTGAAGCACAGCGCAAACAAATGGGCTTGTCTCATCAAGAAGCCCTTGACCTACTCGGTTCAGATTATGCAAATATTGATGATTACCGGAAACAAAAACAACTCAAACAAAAGAAGGGTTGACATTCCCCACGGATGAATCCGGGGTATTTTTGAGAAGTCTACCGAAGCCTTATTCTCAAGGGCTGTGCCAAGCAACCGCTACACCGTAAGACAGTTAAGTCTATCAGTCTACTTTTACGCAATATGTTTAACGCTCCATTGCAATCGGCGTTGAGTTTTAAGCCGGTAGAAGTCCTGTATTGTCCTCTGGAAATGCGCTTACCACTAAATTGATATTTCTGTGGTTTATCTGCATCGAAAGTCGGCATAACATCATCGTCGAAAAAACTTGCCCTAGAAGTATAACTTTCTTCTTGTTCAACGTAGTTGATACCGTACCTTTTGCCGAGTGATTCCAGCTTACTCCTAAGCTTGCCATGAGGTATTTGTACAAAGTTTTGGTTATTCTTTTTGCCGATGTCAATATTGCGCTTCCAATCCAGGTTGTACCCAATGACAAGGTTTCCAATTTCGCCTTCAATGCAGTAATCAATAATCGTTCTGGCAGTTTTATTAAGATAATCATTCACTGCATTATTACGATTGATGGTGATGATCGCCTGTTTTAGGGTAGTCCCCTTAATATCTTGCTTATCCTTGATCGACTGTAATCTTGCATTCTCTTTGTTGTACCAATATTATTTTCACTAAAAAATCTAATTTATAGCGAAAAAAGTTAAATTAAGAAGGGATGATTTTAAATGGCTCGTTATTTACGTTCCGCAACCACGGGGACCAATGACCCGAAAACACACTGGCTCAATATCGGGGCAAGTCAAACAATTGCAGAGGGAAATCTCCTTGCTATTGACGCAACTTCTAAGCTCGGAATTGCTGCGGTTGCCGCGTCTGCTGCTTTATACGCTATTGCAGGAGCATCTATCACTACCACCGCAAGCCCAACGGCGGCAGACAAGATTCCAGTGACATTATTAAAGGATGCTGTTGTCCGTCTTCCATTCACTGATGCAGGGACAAAGAAAACCTTTGCGTCTACAGACAAGTTTATCACCAAGTTCGACCTTCTGGATAAAACGTCCGTTGCCCCTGACGACACCACAGGTGGTATGTGTCACATTCTCGACTATGACAACACCGCATTAACCTGTGATGTCGTTTTCGACGATGCAAATTTAGTTTACTAAGAAAGGAATGATTAATAATGCCAACTAATACAGCCCAATTCCAAAACCTTTATCTTAAAAAGATTGACCGAACCTTCTTTGAGGCGTGGGATGAAGAGGCCGAACAATGGTCCAAATTTCTGCAAGCTGAAACCTCAACCCAAAATGCTGAGGTAACTCAGAACTTTGCTGGAATTGCAAAGTGGAATAAGAAAGACGAGCTTGCCAATCCGACTGAACAAAAGTTCAAGCTCGGTGACATTATCACGACTACCCATCAACCGTTTGCTGTCACAGTTGTCATGTCTCGCGAGCAAGTGGACGATTCCAAGTACAAGGAAGTAGAAAACATGACCCGCGATGCTGGACATGCCGGGCGCGAAACGCTTGAGGCTGAGTGTGCGTTGGTTCTTGATGGGGCTTTCACCGTCAACCAATATGACGGTGTTCCTCTTTGCTCAGATTCTCATCCTAACAGGGGTGATGCCGGGGGAACCCAGGATAACCTTCATTCCGGTGCGTTGTCTGATGCCACATTGAAAACAGGTATTACCTTATTCCGTCAGCAAAAAGACGAGGCCGGAAAGCAGATTCTTTCTCGTCCTAAAAAGCTTATTATCCACCAAACGAAACAGTTTTTGGCGGCGACAATCCTTCAGTCCTCACAGGTTGCAGGAGGTCAATTGAACGACAAGAACGTACTACCTGCCCTTGAGATTGTTGACCTTGACTTCGTGGCAAGTCAAACTGCATGGTTCTTGCAGGGGGCAAGACATCGGATGGTTCATTATTTCCGCGTAAAACCTGAGTTCCTCCGTGAGAAAGAAATGCGTCAGAATGGGTCGTGGGTATGGAATGGCTACTTTAGGCACAGTACAGCTATAGAATCATGGAGACAGGTCGTTGGGTCTACTGGCTAAGAAATAGTAGAATTAATCAAGGAGGGGTTTCTATCCCCTCCTTCCCCTATGGATCATTTTTCGAGAAATATTCTAAATATAGTTGGATAAATGACCCAATACATTCAAGGCGGTGAAGCAATGCCTACTGTATATCCTGGCGCAATAGATACATTTACAACTAAAATTGACTACGTTAGCCCTATTATCGCAAAAGATATGAATGACGTTCAGGACGCTATTGTAGCGGTTGAAACTCTTCTGACTCATACCGTGGAAGAAGTTGGAAATATATCTACTACTAGAGCTACTAATATTCAAATCGTAATCGGAGCGACATCAATCAATATCTTCAGGGATGGAGAGCAAGAGTCGTGGGTAGCAACAAGGGATTCGCGCGATAGGTTTTCAACGCTAACAAGGGGAGAAAGAACAATTAGTATAACTTACCCAACGGAGGTGTAGTCTTGGTTGGAAATGATTGGGAAGAAGGGTTTTTCATAGGAATAGCAGTGGGATCAACTGCTGAGCCTGGAAGTGATTACAACATAGGAGACACCATTAAATCATCTAACATGGAAGCTACATCTCAGGTAGTGTGGTCCCTTGATATTACCTATAAAAACGTAACAGTAGATGAAGACGGAAATATATATGTGTCGAGTAGTTATGGTGTACACAAATACAATTCTGATGGAGTCTTGGTGTGGGAAAAAACGGATGTTGAATTCGCAAATGATGTAGCGGTAGATTCTTCTGGTAACGTTTATGTTGCTCACAGGAAAAGCGTTGCACTTCAAACCGTGCGCAAGTTAAATTCATCAGGAACAGAATTATGGTACACAACATCTACTGATGATGCTAACGGTATAGCAGTAGATTCTTCAGGCAATGTCTATGTTGCATATAGCTCAGCAGTACGTAAATATAACTCTTCTGGAACGCTTATTTGGTCTAATACTGATGTAACCGCTATCGCTTATAGCGTAGCAGTAGATTCTTCGGGAAACGTTTATGCTGCCTATAATGCATCAGCTGGAAAAGCTGTGCGCAAGCTCAATTCTTCAGGAACAGAACTATGGTATAGAAACGATTCCGCTAACGGATATGATATAGCAGTAGATTCTTCAGATAACGTTTATGTTGCCTATAATGTTACCGGTTTATATGGCTATCCTTCTTTACGCAAACTTAATTCTTCAGGCACAGAATTATGGTATAAAAACGGGATGGGTTATGTTTATAGCGTAGCAGTAGATTCAACAGGAAACGTTTATGTTGCATATCACTATTTTGGTATTAGGAAACTTGATTCTTCTGGAAACGATATATGGTATTTCCCAATTAACTACGCAAACGCCGTAGTCCCTGACTCATTAGGTAATGCATACATTGCTGTTGGAGATATTACAAGGGGATTAACTAAGATTAAAGCAGATTTATCTTATACGATAACATCATAGGGAACTCACGGCTGATTAATCTTGGTTTTTTATACGTCTCTGCAAGGAGGTTTGTTGTGTCAGAAAAAGATTGGGAAGATGGATTTTCAACGGGAATAGCAGTAGGATCAACTGCTATTACTGAAGGTGGTTATAATATAGGAGATATCATACTATCATCTAACATGGAATCTATATCACCGATAGTATGGTCCCTTGATACTAGTTATAACAGCGTAAAAGTAGATACAGATGGAAATGTATATGCGTCATATAACGAGGGTGTGTACAAATACGATTCTGATGGAGTTTTATTATGGGAAAATATTGAGGTTGGACATGCGGTTGATTTAGACTTAGATTCTTCTAGTAACGTTTATGTTGCATATGATCAAGGTGTTGGTATTAAAACTGTGCGCAAGTTAAATTCATCAGGAACAGAATTATGGTCTAATACATCGGTTGGTTATGCTAACGGTATAGCAGTAGATTCTTTGGGTAACGTTTATGTTGCCTATAACTCAGGAGTGAGAAAGTATAGCTCTAGTGGAACACTTATTTGGTCTAAGACTGATGTAACTTCCGCTAATAGTATAGCAGTAGATTCTTCAGATAACGTTTATGTTGCCTATAGCTCTTCGACTAAAAAAGTGCGCAAACTAGATTCTTCAGGAAACGAATTATGGTCTAAAACTGATTATCCTAACGGATATGATATAACAGTAGATTCGTCAGATAACGTTTATGTTGCCTATTCAACTGCCGCTTCATACAACTATCCTTCTTTACGCAAACTTGATTCATCAGGCACAGAATTGTGGTATAAGAAAGAGATAGGTAGTAATTATAGCGTAGCAGTAGATTCTTCGGGAAACGTTTATGCTGCATATCCCCCGTTTGGTATTAGGAAACTTGATTCTTCAGGAAACGATATATGGTATTTCCCAATTAACGGCGCACGCGATGTAGCCCCTGACTCATTAGGCAATGTGTATATTGCTTCTATAAGTTCTATATATAGCAACAACATGGGATTAATCAAGATTAATGAGGATTTATCTTATACGATAACATCATAGGAAACTATGATATAAAGGTGGCGATACTATGCCTACGTATGGAGCAGATATAGCAACTGAAGAGATAAACATAACGGACGGAACAACCCTTCTTGATGCACTGAATAAGCTTATCGGGGATACTGTGTTATGGTCTGATGCTGTCAAATGGTTTAACGATGGTATTAACGAGTTAGCGAATTACCTTGAAATTGAAACTAAAAAGCAAGTCGTAACCACTGCTGGGATATTAAATTATCCCATACCTGCCGATTGTCAATCTATCTACAAAGCCGATTTACCTTTCGACACATGGGGAACGGATATTATCCTATATGGCGATCCAGGGGATGGCTTGTTCAATCTGTACTACTACAGAAAACCTTTGTACCTATCCAACGTCTACGATGTCCCTGCTGATATACCGAGTAACGCACATTACGCATTAGCTCTGTATGCTGCCATGAGGTACAAACAATCAGAGGAAGATTTCGATCAGGCAACGGAATTCGAGAAGGCTTTTGAGAAAAAGAAAGCCTTAATGGTCGAGTATATTAAAGCGAAGAAATTGAAAGAATCCTCTGGTAATACGTTGTTATCGTCACTGAATAAACTAGTCGGAGATATTGTCTTGTGGGATATTGCCGCCAAATGGTTTAACGATGGTATCAATGAACTAACAAATGAACTAGAAATAGAAGCCACTGCACAAATTGAAACAACTTCAGGGACTCTTCAATATCCAATACCCTCTGATTGTCTATCAATATTCAAGGCAGATTTACCATTCGATACGTGGGAAAATAATATAATTTTCTATGGCGATCCCGGTAGCGGCATTGTGAATCTTTATTATTACAGGAAACCTGCTTATGTTGTTAACGTGCAGGACTTGCCATCTGATATTCCGGTCAGCTCGCATTATGCCCTTGTGTTATACGCTGCAATGCGATACAAGCAATCGGAAAGAGACTTTGACCAAGCTTTAGCTTTTGAAAAAGAGTTTGAGAAAAAGAAGTCATTATTGGTCGATTATATCGAGGACAAGAAGCTCAAGGAATCATCAGGGGACACTTTACTATCATCCTTAAATAAACTTGTGGGTGATATAGTTTTGTGGCCTGAAGCTAAAAAGTGGCTTAATGATGGCATAAATGAATTAACCAATGAACTTGATATTGAGACAACCGCACAAATAGTAACGATAGCAGGGACTCTTCAGTATCCTATCCCATCCGATTGTCTGTCCATAGTTAAGGCCGATCTCCCTTTCGATACATGGGGAAGCGACATTGTGTTTTACGGAGATCCGGGTAATGGAACGGTAAAACTTTATTATCATCGCAAGCCTTTATATATCGAAGGAATTCAAGATTATCCCGAAGATATACCAGAGGGTTCACATTATGCGCTTATCCTGTACGCCGCTATGCGGTATAAGCAATCTAAGAACGAGTTCGATCAAGCCTTAGTTTTCAGGAAAGAGTTTGAGCAGAAAAAGATTTCGATGATTCAACTTATCAAGGATAGGAAGCTCAAGATAGCATCATCAGACAATACGTTGCTGTCCTCTCTTAATAAATTAGTTGAAGATGTTGTTTTATGGGATGCGGCAAAAGAGTGGTTCAATGATGGAATAAGCGAGTTGACCGGGGATTTAGACATAGAAACTATGGCGCAAATAGAAACCGTGGAAGGCACTCTTAGCTATGCAATACCTTCTGATTGCCTATCAGTAATAAAAGCAGAACCAACGTTTGAGGTTTGGGGAAGCAATATAACATTCGACGAAGATCCCGGTGACGGAACCGTTGATTTGTACTATTATCGCAAGCCAGTGTATTTGGTTAATGTGATCGATTTACCTGTAGATATTCCGGTCAGTTCTCGATACGCTTTGGTTCTCTATGCGGCTATGAGGTACAAGCAATCGAAGAAGTTGTTGCCTGAAGCGTTATCCTTTGAAAAAGCCTTTGAGAAGAAAAAGGACTTAATGATTGACCAAGTGCAAGGGAAGGTTTATCCGTCATTGCCAAGGATGGTGTGGTGATGTCTGAAAAGTTACTTTATGAGGTCAAGGATATGTCCGGCGGCTTGAATGTTGGGGCAAGGCCACACTTGATTAACGAAAATGAAGTTCAGGATTGCCAAAACATTGACTTCCTACCCGGTCAGGCGGCAACGTGCGAGGGGTATGGAACGATAGATTACTTATCGGCAGACAGAATTTACAACTACGCTAAACGGGATGGAACGGTACAGCTTGTTCAGCAAGTAATGGATAAATTATATATTGATGGAACCCTAGTGAAGTCCGGCATTGTCGGGCTTCTTTCCTTTGAGACTTATCAGGATTTATTGTTCTGCACAAACGTCGAAACGTCTTTCGTCTGGAATGGACTCATATCGGTATGGGGAATAGAAAAACCCGGGACAACTTGTACGGCAACAGTGTCCGGTGATGTCGGATTACCGGATGAAGAACGTTCTTATTATGTAACCTTTGTTAATGATCGAGGGCAAGAAAGTAACCCTTCTCCTGCTTCTAACGTTGCTTCTCCTTCATTGAAAAAGATTGACCTAACGGATATACCGACAGGTGGATTAAACACCGTAAAACGAAGGATATACGCCTCTGCTACCATTGGAAGTACAACAGACACATGGTTGCTTGTTGAGATAGCGGATAACGCAACAACAACGTATACCGACAATATGGCTGGAAGTTCCCTTATTATCGGTAACGCTCTAGAGACTGATAATGATCCTCCTATTAAGTCTAGCTACATCTTGGAACACAAGAACCGTTTGTTCTTGGCTCAAGGTTCTTTTCTTTACTTCTCTAAACTGAATAAACCGGAATCGTTCCCTTTGACCAATTACATCCTCTGTAATGATGGTGGGGATAGGATTACGGGAATAAAAGTTTTAAATGATTGGGTTGTAATTTTAAAGGAACGATCAATTCAAATGCTTTCCGTGGAAGGAGAACCGTCTTCTTGGAATTTCAAAACGATTAATGATAGTCGGGGGTGCCCTTATCCTGAAACGATTCAACTCTTGGACAACAATATAATCTTCATGGGCGTTGATGATCTCTATCAAATTCAACCCACATTGGTTCAAGATGAACGGAGTATTGTTCCTGTAGGAATGAGGGTCAAGAGCCTCCTAGCTGGTGAACTGTCTCCTATTAGTGTTGATTATGACGGAAGGTATTGGCTCAAAATCGGTAAGTCAATCATTATTTACGATTATCGAAGGAATTACTTCACGAAGTATGTCTTTCCTGATGCTCCGAAGTCCTTTTCTGTAACAACTTTAAATAAACTTCTTTTTGGAACGATCAAGGGAACGATGCAGTTCGGATTGAGTAAAAACTTTAACGGCGTAACAATTAGCTCGTTTGTTGTTGGCAAGGACTTTGACATGGGAAGTCGTAGTCAATTAAAAAAGATCAGGAAGATATTTGTTTACTACAGAAAAGAAACTATTAGCGATAGCCTATATGTCCAATTTGGTACGGACAAGGTGGGTTATGGTGAAAAACTAACCATTGGATTAGCTAATGGGTATATGGAATGGGGCCCCAATAGCCTGTGGGGAAGACTGTGGGGCGGGCAATCATCCCCTGGTCAAGAATCTCAAGCCATAATCCAGAAAGACAATTACTTTCGAGTGAAAATAGGGAGTGATTCTATCCCTTCTCAGTTTTACGGGTTTGGAATTCTCTACAAACTAAAACGAATTAGGTAGGTGGCATAACCTTGGGTATGATACAAAACATAACTAGAGCCAATAACTTCGTTAACGGTACACCCGCTGACGCTGAAGCTGTAGATGCTGATTTTGACGCACTCTACACAAAGTTGTCTGAAATACTATATGCGTTTAGTAGCGCGTCGATAGGGGAAAGTATTGCTGAAAAGATGAATTGTGCCCCGATTGACGGACTTATTGATGGGACTATTTACGAAAAGCTGGCTGATATTAAAAGCCAGTTGGGTATTGCGGTTACGGGTACGATACCTAATGCAAGTCTAGAGGCGATTAAGCTAGTCGTTGAATTTCAGAGATTCCTTAAAAGCACGCGCAAGGAAAATGCAAACAGCATGGCTATCCATGATAAAAACGGACTTGCTATCCCAAGCACAAACAATATTTATGATTTACTAGATAATACGAACTCGTATTCTTGCGGAAAGCTGGATACCTTGAAGACTATAACAACCCTTCCGTTAAGCGTTGGTGCTACTAGTATAACAGTCGATGATGCTACCGGAATTGTGGCTAATAATGAGTACACTATTCAGCAATACAATAAGATGCAAAGTTTTGTTGTAACATCTGTGTCCGGCAAAGTGCTTACTGTTCCTGCGTTAGTAAATGACTTTGGAGTTGGGGCCGCCGTGTATCGTTCAAATGTCATACTTGATCAAGGAAGAATGGTGTTTGGAACAGTAAAGAGCGGAACCTTCCCTGTTAAAATAACTGACCCGTCACTACTCCCTGCTGGAACAGTCAATGGAGTTGCTTATTCTCCTGATGGTAAATGGTTGGCTGTGGCTAGTGGTTCAACTCCATATCTAATCCTTTACAAGCGAACTGGTGACGTGTTTCTAAAGCAGCCAGACCTTGACGGAAAACCAACCTCTGATTGCTATTGTGTTGCTTTTTCACCAAATGGAAAATACTTCACGGTTGGAACAAGCGGTTCAACGACTGTTCACTATAAAATAGTAGACGATGTATTCACTAAGCTTACTCGACCTGTCTCGTATCCATCAGGGACGGTGTATGGTGCTGATTACTCGGAGGACGGAACCTATCTAGCCCTTTCTCAGTCCTCATCCCCATATCTAGTGATCTACAAAATAGACGATGTTGTTTTCACTAAACTTCCTGATCCTGAGACTAAACCAACTGCGGCATGTCATGGGATTAAATTTTCTCATAATGGAATTTATCTTGCCGTATCGTCGGACGCTTCTCCCTATATGCTTGTTTATAAGAGAACAGGAGATGTATTTGATAAGATTAGTAATCCTGCATCATTACCAACTGGTGATGGGAACGGTCTAGCGTGGGGGAAAAACGACGAATATTTAGCGGTGGCGCACGAAGCAACTCCATTCGTTACGATTTACAAAAGAACATCGGATACCTTTGCGAAGCTTGCTAATCCTTCAACCCTGCCTACAGGAAATGGGTTTGGGGCGGCCTTTAGTAAGGATGGAAGCTACTTAGTAATAGCTCATGCGGTTACCCCCTTTGTCACAATGTACGATAGGCTAAACGATACGTTTTCTGCTATGCCTGACCCAATCACACCACCAACAGACGATGCTAAGTGTGTTACATTTGGCCTTGATGACTTATTCTTAACCATTGGGCATGACGGTAATCCGTATATCTCAACGTATAAATGCGGAACAAAGGTTGCTACCGTTGACGTTCGGTACAATGTAACTCCTACTAATCCGACAAAAGAAGTTGATGTGTGGCTATATCGCGAAAAGGATGCCAGCTTTTCTATAGCGCCTAGTTTGTCGATCGTGGATTCCGCTAACCCTGAGAGTTATTCTTCTATGACAAAAACAACCACAGAGATTAGTAGTGATTTAATCCTAGAAGAATTGGTTGGAACCTCAACCGTGTCGGCGAGCAAGGTTACTGCTAAATTTGTTCTTACAAAGGATACGAGCGTAGATAAGGCGATTACTAAATTACTTGGTTCGGCAGTTTAAGGAGGTGTTAACGTGCCAACTACAGCTTATTATAATAATGATGAGGACTTAGCGAATGGCAGAAAATATCTCGGAAGTGATGTAAATTATATAAAGTGGACACCGGGCACAAGAATCAAGAAGGGACAACTTGGATTAGGTGGTAATGCTGTAATCCCCAACTCTGCCTATTCGGGCGGTCAAGCACTGGGCGGGTATGATGCGGCAGGAACAGCCAATGAGATACAGAAATATCAAGGGCTGAACAACGCAACTGCAACGGCAAATCTTCAATATGCTCCACAGATTAACCCTATCAGCTCGAAGATTCAAGGGATACAGGCTTCTATGGCTGAGGCTGCACGACAAGCAGAAGCTCAAAAATTAGCGGCGAATAACCTATCCTTGGACAATGTTAATCAAATTAGAAGACTACAGGATAACAACAGGGGCCGCACGAATGAGACGATGAATACTAGGGGTTTAATGAACTCAGGGATTAATGATTCTGCTCAAGGACAGATCAACGCTGCTGAGGGTGCAGGATTACAGAATAATCAGGCTGAGTTAAGAAAGACGTTGGCGGGAATACAAACGTGGCTGAATGGAGTTAATGAGACTGGTCAGGCTAATGTAGGGGATTTGGAAGGACAGAAGGCGGGGTTGATGGCTCAGATTCCGCAGTTGGCGCAGAGTATTTATGATAAGCAGCGTTCTGATGCTGAAATAGCAAACTTTGAGAGAGAACAGGCGATTGCTAAATTGATGGGGACTTTCGGTGGAGAGCAGACGTTGGAAGGGCAGAAGTTTACGAGGGATGGCGAACAGTGGAATAATGAGTTTGGGTTGAAGCAAGGAGAAGTAATCGGGAATTACATGGGGCAACCCACTATGTCGCAGAAGCAACTTGATCAAGGTGGTTATCAGTTTGGACAGAGGATGGCACAGGATGAAAGTCAGTTTGGTAGATCGAACGCTATCGCGCAACAAAACGCTAACGTGAACGAATTCGACTCGACTGGCAATATGCCTAGCGGGAGAACTTCTGCAAGTGTTCCAGAATCATTCATGGAGGCTGCTACTAATGCCGGGAACGCTACGGGGGTTGACCCTCTTTTGATTGCCGCTATCGGCAAACATGAGACAGGTTACGGTACGCTTGGGGCAGGGAGAGAAGGATATAGCTTAGGTTATGGGTATCCAGCTCCCGGCCAAGGTAACGCTAAATATCAAGATGCTCCTGGTGAATTCAGCAATCAAACCTTATCTGCTGCTAAGCAAATTGCTGGGTATTTGGGCAACAAAGATGTTACTTTAGAAAACCTGACTGACTTCATGAATAATAGCTGGAAACCGGGTGACAAGAACTGGGCCAATGCTGTGTGGAGGGATTATCAACAGCTCAATAAAGATGCAACGACTGTTGGGCCTGCTCCTACAAAGAAGTTAACTGGTCCCGAAAAAACAGATGCGGCGACTGCTGATGCAATGGATATTCTAAATCAGTTGGCTAATCAACATAAAACAAAATCAGAGATTATGAAATTTATTAACGATAATTCAGGAAGATTTGAGGCAAGTGGGGCAAGTTCGAGTTATCTAAGGGATTGGGCCGACAAAGCTTTTGAGTGGGATGGATAGGAGGGGTTTAATTGGCTACTAATATGTTTGCGGATCTACTTGATAAGCCAAGTTCTTCGAATGTAAGAAAGAATATGTTTGCCGATCTCCTCCCTCCTGAGTCAAAGCAGGTAAGTGGACAGCCTGAGTTCTACGATAATTCCCCTGTTGATTTCTCAAAATATCTAACTACTTCACATGCGGTTAGCGAGCCCGTTGCTCAACCTGTTCAATCTTCACGGCCTGATTATAAGTCAGCATGGATAAGCGGAACGCTCGGATCGTTACTTGGGAAAGCGTTGACTCCATTAGCTGAAAATATTACTGGAAAGAAAGTTGACTTATCGACTCTTCCGCAACCTAAAACGTTTGGAGAAAAAGCAGTATCCTTTGCAGGAAGTAATCTTTCGGAATTGCCGATGTGGCTTCTGGGCGATGCTCTACTCGCTAAACCTTTAGCGGCATTAGCTAAGACTGCACCTGTTGCTAAGGGGATAGGAATACTGCCTAAAGCTATTACCTCTGCATTGGGGACCGGAGTTAGGGCCGGGACTACCTACGGACTACCAATTAACGCAGCAGAAACAGCAATTAATGGTGATGGTGCCAGTGGATTCGCGGATAGATTGAAGCGGGTGCCCGTTATGGCATTGGGTGGAACCGCATTGCATGGGGCTGGTCAATTGGTCGGAAAGGGAATTGGGGAGGCTGGGAATATACTCGCAGAGCGAAAGCTTACTTATCCTGAAATAAAGTCTAATCCTCTCCAAAATGTGCAAAATGCTTATAAGACCTCTGCTACCCTCAGAGACGTTAAAGCGCAAGAACTTAATAAAACATTCTCAGACCCTACTAATAATTTAGGCAAAACTGGTCAAACGCTACCGAGGCAGGGCGCAACTCCTGAAGATCTATTTCAGCAAAAACAAGCTGATGCCATGAGCGCGTTTGGTGGACCGCTAAAGAGTTATAAAATCAACAATGACATATCCGAGATAGAAGCAATGATGGACAAGCGGGTTAAGGATATTGCCGCAAGTCTAAAACAAGCTGATGGGCAGACAAGGATAGAGACTATCCGTAATCGGGTAAAGGATATGGGCGGAATATCCCCTGGTAACGCGAATATTTTCGAGGAACAAAAGGTTATACCGAATTGGATTCGCAATCGAAACGGGAGGTCATTGGATGAGGTTGCCGATACGTTAGGGATGTCTTCGGATGAGTTACTAAAGGCGGTTGATTCCTCTGCGTATAAGCCGAAAGATTATGAGTTAGAAGCGTATCGCGTTGCTCATAATAATCCAGAATATCAAAATTTAAGTAATACTCTGGATACACTGAAGACATCTATGTCGACCGTCAAGAAGGTTAATGGACCAATATCGTTGAAGCCGAGGGAAGTGAAAGGGGAACCCGTTCAGGATGTGCCAACTATGAGGCCGGAGAAACCCGCACCCTTACGGTGGACTAATAAGGATGAGATACCCAAGGCTGATTTACCTTATGGGAGATTAGGGGATAAGGTGGGGGTTGATAATTCGGGAATTAACTCAATGGGAAAAGGTTTCGGTTCGGAAATAATTGAACCAAAATTAGCAATGAGGCTACAGGCTTTCAATGATAGCCTCCCTGATCTCCCTGATACATCTAGCCATATTGTGTCAAAGACAGATAAGCCGCCAATGACACTCGATACGCTTAGGAAGCTAAGGACAAAAGCGTATATAAAGACAACTGACAATCTGCACCGCCTTGACCAACTTGATAAGTATGTTGAAGTAACAACTGGTAAAAAGTTATCTCCTGAAGACAAAACATATATGCTGGCCCTAAATAGCAGGGGAACGGGAACGACAGCTAGTTATATTCTTGAGGAAGGACTTGTTGGTCCAAAGGGCGATAATGTTGGAGAATCCTTAAAATCCATCACTAGCCAACTTAAAGATAAGCAAGTATTGAAAGAATTTGATAATTACCTAGTGAACAAACACGCTATTACGAGGATGAGATTAGGGGAAAAAGTATTCCCTGATGAAATGAAAATGACTCCTGGTATGTCAGGAGCCATAGTGAAACGGATTGAGTCCGTTCATCCCGAATTTAAGGATTTATCAAATAAGATCTATGAGTTTCAAAACAAGTTAAGTAAGGCGTGGTTAGTCGATACCGGAATCGTTTCCCCTGAAGCCTACGGGAAATGGATAATGGATAATCCTCATTACGTTCCTAATAATCGTCTCTTTAGTGAACTGGAACAACCGGGATTTAGCGGATCGACGAAGAGAGGATTTGCTAGTCAATCTAATCCAGTAAAGGCGCGCTCAACTTCTCAACGCAAAGTAATAAGCCCAATGGAATCCATCATGGAGCATGTTGACCAATATGTTAAGGTCGCAAAGAGGAATGAGGTGATGCAAACCCTTATTCGTAATCTTGAGAAAAATCCTGATGAATTCAAGGGATGGGCCGAGATAATCCCTTCGGACGGACAGCTTAAGGAAGGGTTAATGGGGGATATAAATAAAATCCTCGAAACGGATGGAATTAACGGAGTTGCGGAAGCCTTCAACAAACAATTTGACAATATCTTTCAAGCGAAAAAACAACGCCTTGACCTTGGAAATATTGTCACAGGCCTAGTTAATGGGGAAAAGGTACATGTTAGGGTAAGCGATCCTTTATTACTCGATGCCCTTACTAATCTCAAGCCACAAGGCCAACAGTTTGTTATTTCTGCGCTCGGTCAAGTTACGAGGGTAATGAAAAATCTTACGACTGGCATTAATCCAGTCTTTAGCTTGGCGAGAAATATTTGGAGAGATATTCCGACAGCTTTCATTAACTCGAAGAGTACGAATAATCCCTTTGTGTTTGGTAAGGATTTACTCGGCTCAATAGTTGATATTGCAGGGAACAAGGAAGTATACAAATCTTACAAGGCACTTGGCGGCGGTCATGCTTCTAGTTCCGTTTCTGCTAGTCGAAATACTTTAGCCGAAAGCAAGGCTAGGCTCTTACCTGGTTACGCCATCAAACACCCCTTCAAGTCGGCACTGGGAGGTTTAGAACGTCTTAATAATACCGTGGAGACGGCCCCTAGGCTTGGTGAATATAAGCGATTCTCAAAGCCTGGTGATTATTCCAGCAAGGTAAAAGGTTTATACGAAGCAAATGATGTAACAACAAACTTTAGTAGATATGGCAATGTGATCAAGGAAGCTGATTCTATCTTTCCTTACCTAAATGCGGCCTGGCAGGGGATATCTAAGCTTAGTAGGGCTTTCAAGGATAACCCCGTACAAGCTCCCGTAAAGGCTCTTATGGCAGTAACGTTGCCAACTATAGTATTATACCAACTTAACCACAGTAACCCGGCATATCAACAACTGAGCGATTATATCAAGGACAATAACTTCCTATTCCCTAAGAATGACGGCACTTTTGTAAAGATTCCGAAACCCAGGGAAATAGGGGTTGTGTTTGGCAGTTCGGTAGAAAGAGCTTTGAGGCAATGGCAAGATAACGATCCGGAACCATTTAACAGATTTATGGAGACGATAAAGACAAATTTCACTCCTCCAACTAGGTCGATTCTTGCGCCACTGAGCGATATTCGCTCCAACAAAAACTTCGTAGACGCTCCTATTGTGTCGGGTGAAGTATCCAAACTCTCTCCGCCTTATCAATTTGATGAGAAAACAAGTGAGCCAGCTAAATTTATAGGTAAAAAGCTGAACCAATCTCCGCAGCAAATCGATTACTTGGCGCGTAGTTATTTAGGTGGAGTTGCCCAACTTGGAATACCTGCGACAACCAAAAACTCTAGCGTATTGGGTACGTTGGGGAAGCAGATAATGGCAGACCCTACTTTCTCAAATGACATTATCGGAGATTTCTATAACACTAAGGATAAGATCGACACAAGTTCCAGTGACGCAAAGGCGACAGGAGATAAGTCCTTAGAGGTTGGTAAAAAATATAAGCCCATTTTTGCTAAAGCAAGCACTCAGCTTAGTGACATCCGTAAGCAGATTGACAAGGTTCAAGCTAGTCAAGCGTCAAATGCTGAAAAAGAAGCAAAAATAAGAGCATTCCAAATAAAAATGCTCAACATAGCCAAGGCCGCTAATAGTAAGTTTAAATTAAAATAGAGAGGAATTACTTCCTCTCTTCAAATTTTTTAGGCTTATTATCGTCTGTGATAAATGAGAAAAACACGAATAGGACTCCTATCAATAGTATCCATGCCCACTTAAACGCTTCTCCGCCGAACATATCGCCGAGCAGAACCAAAATTATAAATATCCCTGTTCCGAGTGCTTCCCTCTTTCGCTTATCCATAATTAATCAAATCCCTTCTTGTATTATATGTGTTGACTTGTGATAAGTTGTGACATATAATTATAAAGGAAGGGGTGAATTATTATTAATGAATATATCACAACCGAAGAATTATGTCAGTGGTTGAAGATTAGTAAAAACACAGCCAACAACTGGCGCAGACTCGGACTCCCTTTTGTTAGATTCGGCAACACGGTCAGATATGAAAAAGTAAAAGTTCAAAAGTGGCTAGAGGAAACCAAAAAGAATTAAAAGGGAAGTTTGCTCACCCGACTAAGAGTTACAAACTTCCCTAACGAAAACAAACCCTTGAGGGATGCTTCACCTGCTATTCTAACACGGTAAAGTCTCTCCTACAAGGGTAAGAAGAAGGAGGATTTTACCATGACTAATTACCCAAACACGATCACTATGGATGGAGAAGAAAAGGCGGTGGCTACTTATGACATGAAGGGTTATTTTAAATGGGCGGTGGCTGATGGCATTGTCTTAGTTGACCAAAATTATTTAGAAGAACTCTTCTCCTACATACCGCCGGGGGTGGTTACTTGTGAGTGAGATGAAGAGGTGTACTAAGTGCGGGGAAGACAAGTTGGCAACTAGCGAGTATTTTCACAAAAGGAAAGATAGTAAGGACGGTCTAAGGAATGATTGTAAGATTTGCTGGGCTGAACGTACAGACCGATATTACCAAGAACATAAGGAATCAATTGCCAAATATAAAGAAAATTACCACAAAGTAAATAGGGAATCTATTGCTAAATACCATAAGTTATACAGGAAAGAACATTTAACTGATATTGCCAAGAAGAGCAAACAGTATTACGAAACCAATAAGGAATCCACACTGGAACATATTAAGTTGTATAAGCGAGAAAATAAGGACGCAGTCAATAGGCTTAAGCACAGACGTGAGGCTAGAAAGCGGAAGCTACCACATACGCTCACTTCTTTACAGTGGGAAAACATAAAGCTTAACTTTGGCAATACATGCGCTTATTGCGGAGAATCGAAAAAGCTAACAATTGAACATTTCATACCCTTGAGTAAAATGGGGGAGCTGACCGTTGATAACGTTTTGCCTATTTGCTTATCCTGTAACTGTTCAAGAGGGAACCGCGATTTCAAAACATGGTTCAGGAAACAACCCTTCTACTCTCCAACCAGAGAAGAGAAGATATACAAATACTTAGGTTATTCCAAAGATGGCATTCAGCAACTATCACTTATATGAAGTCCCAAGGCACTGCAACCCAGTGTCTTTTTCTATATCCCAAAAAAGGAGGAACCCCATGGACCACTTCGACAACGCATCCGGCCCAGAACAACGCTATAAAAACTCCATCCTCAACGAACTACGCACTCAATCCTCCCTACTCGCAGAACTAAAAGAACAAAACTCCCTCCTCAAAGACATAATCAAACTCCTATCAACCCCAAAACCTGACCCGCCAAAAGTAGTAAAGCGTGTTCCATCCCAAAAGTCAGCAGAAGCAAAAATGAAGAGGGGGATTTAGTATGACAATTTTACATGACGGTAATGGTAACTCAATCACTCAAGAAAACCCAATGCCCACAATGATCCACGGTGATGCTGCAATGGTAATGCGAGATTCAAAGATAGATCCATCGCACTTATTAGGTGCCAATGCAACCTACAAATCTCCTGTTATCGATAGACCTCGGCAAATTATCCCTGATGGAATGACCCGCCTTTGGATAAAATCAAGCTCTAGTGGTGTCCTATACCTAGAAGAACACAACAACTACGATCCCGCTAATCCCGACACTGGATGGACAACCTTGGCAACCGTAACCGTCTCTGCAACAGTCTCGGCACTTATGGCCTGGTCTACATTGACTAAACAGTACATGCGCTTCAAGTTTGTGAATGGTGCCGTTGCTCAAACTGAATTCATCCTGAATCATTATACGCAAGGCGTAGGCGTAACACCCGTAATGGTAGCAGATGGTGCAGATGTTACACAGGGAGCAAAAAACGAAACAGCAGTAATTGACCCAACTGCATCCGCTAGTGTTACGGCTCGATTGGGAGGATTATTAAAGCAGTGGCAAGGGGATGGGCCAGTGGGGAAGGCGGCCCCTGTTTCGATAGTTGGGAGTTTAGCGAATCCAAGTGCAACGATTACGATAGGGACGGGAGCAGCACATTCGGCAGGAGATGTGGTATCTACCGACGTAGGACAGATACTACAATTAGATACTGGACTTCCAGCAGGGTCGAGCGGTGTAATATTAAGTAGTTTAGTAAAGTTAGGGCAAAATGCTGTATTTTCTGGGGGCGCTGGGTACACTTTATATTTATTTGATACCTCGCCTGTAGTACAGGCGACAAACGCGGCATTTGATTTAGTCGATGCAGATCTCACATCGTACATTGGTAAAATACCTATCTCAACACTGCAAGATTTGGGTAGTAATTGCGCAATAACTGACTTGAATCAAAACTTCCCGTTTAAATTAGCAAGTGGCGATACTAAACTTTATGGTAAATTAGCTTGTGTTGGCGGGGAAACAACGGTTACAGGTAAAATTATTACCATTAAACTTAAAATAGCCGTAGTGTAGGGGGTATATTTAATGAATCCTGTATTACAACAACTATTATTAAGCAGAAAAAGACCTATTATATTTGATAGTTTTACGCGTTCGGATGCAATAATATTAGGCAATGCGGAAACTGGTCAAGCGTGGTCAGTATTAAATGGTAATTGGAGGGTTAGTGATGGGAAAGCTTATTCAATCGCTCCTTATACATCTGGGGATGAAGCAGTAATTGACATAGGAATTGCCGATAAATACTTACTATCTTGTCAAATAACAGATGATACCGACAATGAGTTAGTGTTTCGATGCGTTGACCATGACAATTATTTATTTGCAGGGATTGCAGTAGGCGTATTTGCAATCTATAAAAAGATATCAAATGTTTATACACTTTTAGGTAGCTATGGTTCTGGTGTCGCCGGAACGGTTTATACTGTATCAGTACGCGTTTCTGATCGAAATATTGTCCTAATAATAGATGGTCGCCAAGTATTAAGCGTAGATACAGAAACATTTATGACAGCAACAAAAGTTGGGATTCGAAGTGGAAATAAACCTAATTGTAGATTTGATAACTTCAAAGCGGAGGTTTTATGATTATTACAATTGATAAAAAAGGTGATGGACTAAGTGTTGAAACGGCCATAAGGCCTAATGTGGAGTTTACTAATTATATTGTTGTCTCAGAAACAGACACAACTTTTACTATTAAAATACTAGATTAGGCCTTCGCTAAAGACTGCTAATGCGTATCAAACTAGCAGAATAGACAGAGCAAGTCGGGCCTGACAACCTCTGCGACAAAGCTTTAGCCCAAGGCTTCTCCTAGTCGTAATTCGGGCTACCATTAGGGCGATGGTGCAAGATATCAGCACCTAAGAGGACATTCGAGAGATCGAGTGTCCTCTTTCCTATACCCAAAAGGAGGGTGCAGGTTGAAAAAATCTCTAATTATTATCGCACTGATAATATCTTTATTCGTTTCCCTCTTTCTATTTATCCATAGCAGGGATTCCCCCAAGATTAATATCAATACCTCGTCCATACAGGCCCTAGAATCCCTTCCAGGCATCGGAAATGTGCTTGCTAATAGAATCGTACAAGAACGTCCATTCCATGACATTTGGGAGTTGGATAGGGTAAAGGGAATTGGCCCAAAAACAATAGAAGGACTAGAGGGGAAGGTTGATGTAGATTGACTCCTGAAGTGATAGCTCAAATGATACTTAGCATTGGGGTTGTGCCTACTCTGCTAGTTTTCTTAGTTTACAGTGATCGCAAGGAACGCAAAGATGAACGAGAAAAATCTCAGTGCAGAGAAGTTAAACTCATGGAACATATCGGAAAATCTGATGAAAATATGAACAAGTTCGCGTCAAGCTTAGAGAAGATAGGGGACACTATGAATTCACTCGATAAGTCCATGGGTTATCTCCAAAGGGATGTAGAAGAGTTGAAGGGGAAGGGTTAAACATGCCAATATGCTGCGTTGACGCAGGTCATAATAAAAACACAATTGACTCCGGTGCCCTAGGATGTGGTCTTTTCGAGCAAGACATAACCCTCGATATTGCCATACGCCTAAAACCCCTCCTAGAATCAAACGGCATCCAAGTAGTCATGACACGAACAGGCGATAGGGTTCCCGGTGATTACCCTGATGTAGCAGGTTCCCTCCAAGCTCGTTGTGATATATCCAATGATGCCAAGGCTTATTTATTCGTCAGTATCCATTGCAACGCTGGTCATGGAACAGGTTCAGAGGTTTGGATAGTATCGGAAGGTGGAAGGGCTGAGAAGGCTGCAAAGGCTGTTCTGGCTCGTCTGATTGCATCTTGTGGTTGGACGAACCGTGGCGTTAAGACAGCCAATGATTATGTATTGAAGAATACTATCGCCCCGGCTATTTTGACAGAGAATGGATTCATTGATACCGTTAGCGATGCGGTGAAGTTGAGTAGCCCAGGGTTTAGACAAGGAATAGCGGTTGCTCATGCGAAGGGAATTTGTGATTATTTTGGTATGCAGTATAGGGATGGAGGGGTTACGGTGGCAGAAGTTAAGCCAGACAAAGACGGTTATCTCTTGGTGAGAGTTTTAGACTCAAAATCGGCTGAAGTGCAAGCACAGATTATCAAAATGGGGTATGCGTGTTCCAAACTTATGCTTCCGTAGAAAAAGTATACTTTGGTATACCTGTAAACAAATAGTATACCAACTAAGAAAGGAATTGATCTCCATGGAGAACAAGTCAACACTCCTTGCGATAGGGGGAGTTATTTCAATTGCCTTAACTGTCATTATCTCTTCAGCACTCAATAAACAGGCTGTAGACAGTCAGTTTGTTCAGCAGGTAGTAACGGGCCTGTTAGCTTTTTCCGGTGGAATAGGTGCTAACATGGTGGCTTCTGCACTGAAGTCCAATAAAGCAGAATAGTATCATTCCGTTGAAGTTAACGATATGAAATAACCCTCTGTCCTTAATTGGATGGAGGGCTATTTTTATGTTCAAATATAGGCTCATATATTAAATTTTATTATGGACATGTTGTCATAAATTTGATATACTATTCTTAATTACATAAACAAAGCCACCTGAGATTGGACCCTCAAGTGACTTCTGGCGTTAACCTGATCGCAACAGGAAAACAACTTAACTTATTATACCTTCTAGGGAAACTTAGGACAAGGGTAATTTAAGGAATTTCAGCGACAGGCCGTCAAAAGGTTTGTCGCTTTGTGTTTTGTCCCGTGGTTAAAGTAACACACGTTAAAAAACTGCCACCACTAATCATGGGGGGACACGCGTTAGAGGCACATTGTATTTTTTGCATTTACCGTCATGGGGGGTTCCTAGAGTCGATTGATTATCGCGCGCTGTTATCGGAATTGCAAGCGCTGAATAGGATGCAAGTGAATATATTGAATAAGCTTGAGATAAATACGGATACCAAATGGCTCCGTCGAACTGTATTTTTCTCTCTTGAAAGTCGAGCTATCGATTTTCAGGGGGGAGTAAAGCCGTTTCCAAATCCACCATTGAACTATGTTTGTGAAAGAAGGATACAAAAAATGCCATTCCGAATCATAATCGCAGGTTCAAGAGACTTCAATAACTACGAATTGCTTAAAAATAAACTCGACTCCCTACTAGCCAATAAAAACGACATCGAAATTGTTTCCGGAACTTGTAATGGTGCGGATTTATTAGGCGAAAGGTATGGACTCGAAAATAACTACCCTATTAATAGATTTCCTGCCGACTGGGATAAGTTTGGTAAACGCGCAGGACCGTTGAGAAATGAACAAATGGCTGATAATACAGATGCTTTGGTTGCGTTTTGGGACGGTAAAAGTCGTGGCACGAATGACATGATCGAGAACGCCAAGAAGAGGGGTTTACTTGTCAGGGTTATTTTAGTTTAGTAACACTTCTCTTTTTTACCTTGCTAGTACACACGATAACGTATATAATTGTATATATAAAGGAGGTATCAAATTGAGTGATAAAGACAAGTTTTCTCCCGAACAATTAGTATCCAGCACCCAACTTGTTAAGAAACTGTCTCACTATCTTGAAACGGCATCTAGGTATCCGTTGTTTATCCAAAGGGGTCAAGAAGTTCAATGGGTGCTACTTAGCCTAAAGGAGTACAGAAGGATTATTGGGAAGAAGGGAAAATAAATAAGCATGGGAATAACAATAAGCTCAAAAAGACATAGTTGCGATATGGGATATGGTGGTTTTGGTAGATTTAGAAATATGGTAGCTGAAAAAATTAGTGTTAAATTTCATGAGCATTACACGAGCATGGATGTTCCAGAAGTTATGTTTTCAAGTGGAGATAAAAGGACAGAGTTTTTTAGAAAGTACAACGCTGCTACCGAGGAACTTATTGAACAAGGTGAAGTAACTATAGATGTTGCAAATTTCCTATATCAAAGTGATTGCAATGGAAAGATAGACAGAATGCAAGCTAAACGGATATATATGTTAATAAAAGATTGTGACGATAATACCTCGTTTGGCTATAGTGGCAGAAGTTATTGTGCCGGAATGTCAGATTTGAAGGATATTTTTTCTGATGGTACAAAGATTGAATGGCGTTAACCCCAACCACTCCACAACCGAGGGATAATGACTAACTTGATACTTGAATCAGTACACTAAGATTGAGAAGGGAGAATAAACCTTGGGATGTGCAATGGAAAAATGTTCAGACGGATCAACAATATTTTGGTGTGGTAGTGGCATAGAACCTTGCTCAGTATGCGGTGATGTTTCAATATCCTTGTGCGATTATCCAGTAGGACCACGCAAAACATGCGATCAACCACTTTGTGAAAAGCACTCCATTAAGCAGGGTGCAGAGTGGCAAGATATTCATTTTTGTCCGACACATACTATTATTGATAAAGGAATGATAAATAAGAAGGATGGAAAATAAATGAGAGTCTACAGAATGTGTAATATGAACCACGGTTACGGTCCAATAACAACAAATGAGGGCGATGTTATTATAGAACTAGAAACCGAATTAGATGAATCCGGCGAAGACCAAGGGCGAGGATTCACTAAGGATAATCTATCCAAGTTGAAGAAATCCCTAGAATCATTGCCCATAGTAGGAGATATTAACGATGCTACCGCAATTGTTTCTTTTGGCCCATATATGATACAGGCTGAAGAAATGACACAAGAGGAATATGATAGTTTGCCTGAATTTGATGGGTATTGATTATTAAGGAACTAAGCGAAGGAGGAAGAAGTAGGGATGGATAAAGAAAATCACATGGAAATATGCAAGATATTCAACGAGGTCCTTAATGACCTAGAGGGAGAATACAGAGGTGGAAACTTCGAGTACGGAACTCGTAATCTAGTCAAAGGGAGAGGTATTACGGTAAAAGAAAAAGAGCATCTCCATGAGTATAGGGCTAGGTTGAATAATTTATTGAGATCAATACTGTAGGTGAAAGAATGAGACTTCGCAAAATATCCATCGGCATAGGCAGGCAAATGTGCGGTAAGAGAAAAGTGAAAATAAACATAGTGATAGCATTTCCGTTTAGGGGAGATAGGGAATGGTATATGGATGATTGGTGGTTCGTGAAGTTGCCATTTTAGGGTTAAGTAATATTGTAGGATGTGAATAAAGATGAGTAATTACTATAAAAACCATTGTCTCGAAGGAATTAATCATTTGAAGAAAATATTCCCTGATGGGGATGCTAACGATTTAAATTGGTGCGTGCTATCAACAAGCGGAGTTCATGGCACTTATGGAACACTGGATGATCTTGAGAAATATTTTTCTAGTGGCGAACTAAAATACCTAAGCATAACAGCATTGGTTATTATGCCAAGAGTTGTTTCTATGCTTTGGGGTCATATAGATATTACACTAGAGGATATACCATATTTGCGAAAACTAGTTACAAGCTCGTTGAGGTTTATGAGTGAATCCCAAACTGGAAACACATCCACTGAATAAATAGCACAAACAAATACCATCCAATTCGGATGGTATTCTCTATTTTAGGGGAATAAACTGATTCATTATGCCTAACGTAGTAACTTCGCCATCCCCAAACTTAGTCCGATAAATAGTAGCGAACAATAAATTATGCTCAGTCGTTGTCCTATCAATTAGCGGATCGGCAAAGAATGAAACCAGGCCGGACGTAGTGTGCCCGGTTATCCTATGCTTTGTATATTCGATATAGTTACCCTTAGGTGGGTTTGTATATGCCAACGCTACGAGAACTAAAACTAAGATTAATTTCCTCATTCTTTTACTCCTTCTTGTTTGCCTGAAGTTATATTACCCTGATTTATTGAGAATATACAAAAACCTCCATCAAATTAATGACGGAGGTTTTATTTTAAAGACAGAGGATCAGGATCTTCCCGAACATATATAGACCTGTTAATAACGAAGCTCCTCCAAGTATTTGTATTTTGGCAGCCTGGCTTTCCTTTGTATCCTTAGTCGGTTCAGGCGCAACCACAATATCCTTTATGTCCTTAGTCTCCCCTGCGTCAGTCGTTAGATGCTTCCTGACATTGCCAATCAACTTCTCAAGATTATCATTATCCTTAAAATGCTTTCCAATTTCAACCTCAACCTCATCTGTAACCCCTTCTGCCGTTACCGTCCGACGATACTTGAAAATATCCTTATCGTATCTTCCGTTGTATGACCTTCCCATTAGTTTTCCTTGAACATACTTACCAATCCTGTCCAGTCCTCCAAGGCTTGCCAATTGTATATCCGGTTTAGCCGCAACGATCATTTCGCCATCCGGTAGCACACTACTCCATTCTTCTAATGTCGCATAGCCCGACTTTGGACTTGATTCTAGCCAAAACATTCCGTTGATGTGTGGATACAGGTAGAAGATGAACGCAGATGGCTTGAGGTAGGCCTGTGGGGTTGTTGCTTGAGCTTTGAAGGGGTTTATAAGGGATAAGCCGACCAAGATCATTATAAGGGATAAGACGAGAGTTCTGCGGATTGAGGATTTACAGAGGATGATAATGCTTTTAGTCATCCAATTCACTCCTTTTTAGAAAAAACTCAAGAGTCTCAATGATGGCCTCAATGTCGTTAATCATTCGCTGAACATACCGGTTATCAATTTGATTGAGCCTAATGAATCCAATTCTATTATTAATTTCATATAGCAGATAGTCAACTTCGCGTCCCGGTACAGCATCGCTGATAATGCTAGTGAATTTAGAATAATTAATCGAAACAGCAGTTGGCTTATTCAATCTATAATCACACCCTTCTCTCTTAAGTAAATATCCTCTGCATCCAGAACAGTAGCTATAATAATGGGGCTTATTCCAGTTTGCTTTTCGATGAAATAAATTAATTCAGACATGCTTATATCAATAGGTAAATACTCTTTTGGCTTAAATAATGTCATGTATTTCATAGCATAACATCCCTCCCTATTTAAAATATTCAGCAGGATTAATTGCTTTCCCATTAACTCTAAGCTCTAAGTGTAAATGTGGTCCTGTGGAATTAGTTCCCGTGTTGCCTACTTCTGCAATCTTATCACTACTAAACACCGTTTCCCCCTCCGTAACCACAATCTTTGAGCAATGAGCATAAATCGTTTCGTATCCGTTGCCGTGGTCAACGATAACATATAGGCCGTAAATGGGATCATCTTGAATAATCTTTTTAACCTTGCCTGGTCTACTAGTTTTGATTTTATCCCCAACTCTTCCGGCAATGTCTATACCGTGGTGATCCTCGCCTTTGAATTCCTGTGTAACCTTACCTTTTAGGGGCCAATCAAACTTTGCGCTGCCTGTCATTCTTTCCCATGGTCCTTGGTATCCGACTCCCATCTTCTGCCCTTGATCAACTCCTAGTACACCATCTAAGGACTCCCTTCCTCTAGTGTAGGTAATCGCTACCTCATGCAAGTCTGTGGTCACTTGTTTAATTTGTGGGCCTATGGCGGTAACTATTGTAAGTGCTACACCTGACCAGAAAAGATACTTAACAATTAGCCTTGAGTTTGGCATAGCTATTTCAACAAATACTCTGACTAAAACGTAAAGGGCTGATAGTCTAATTAAGTCGGCAATCATTTGGGCCATGTTCCATTGCTTACCGATTCGGCGGCTCCCATGAATCCAGACAAAGCACTTATAACCATTACTGCGAGTGCTGCTATAGCAAATATGTTGACGTATATTTTAAAGCGACTATAGCCAAAGATATCCAGCCCGATTCCGAACACAAATAATGCGGCTGCGATCTTCAAAACTAGGTGCATGTTTTTGAGGGCTATTTCAGCAGGATTCATTCCGTCAACTCCTTTCTTCTTACTTCCTCCCTTTTGATGAGTACGATTCTCCAACATAAATCCCTTAATTTATCGATGGTGTAAAATTCTAGCCTGACATTCTTGGTGCCTGAAAATTCCTTGTATACCTGCTCTTTAATCGCGTCATATGATCCGGTTGTGACTACAATTAAGGAGAGGTATTGGTCTGACGCGAGAGTATCAAATAATGCTCGATAGTTCTTATTCCATGAGTTACTAGATTCATTTACCTGGAACTCCCCAAAACTAAAGATGTCACCATATACCTTGTGATTAATAACTCCATAGCAGTCCGGGATGGGAAATGATTTGTCTTGCTCATAAAACTTCCTATTCTCTGACTTGAAATAGTTGAGAGATTGGATACCATAAGAGTCTAATACTTTCATGTGCCAGGCGACATAAATCCAAGACTTTCCTAGTCTGTGCTGAATTTGGTCCGGCCTTTTCTCGTCATAAAGATAGAACCAGTCAGGCATATCGCTCCACGATATCCTGATTCTGCGGATCAGCTTATCCCTTTCCAATCTTTTTGTACAGCGATGAGACATTTCTCGGCTGACATTCCAAAATTCAAGCAAATGGATTTGCTCCTGAGACAAGACGCTGCAAGCTCTTAGATGCGCTAGGACTCGTTGATCGCGTACTCTGCCTTGGACGTGGGTAGTTTGGTTCATGATTATATACCTCTCCTTCTATGTCGTGATATGGTAGGGGTATTTGTGGGAGTTGGGACATTAGTTGGTGGAATTGCTCTTCATCCTTGATTCTACTAGGAAAATAAGGTGCTTGGATTTCAACCTCCCTGTCGTATTTATAAATTGCCCTGCCTGGTATCTTTGGCAAATGCGCTGCGCTTCCGGTTTCGATAACCATACGACTATTAAGCTCATCGGTCATCCGGTAACACATTCTTGCTTCAAATTGAGACTTGAACTTTGAAAATGAGTTTCCTTTACCAAAAGATGTGGCATCCGGCCTTTGTGTCGATGCGATTAAATATATCCCCTGCGAACGATATTTCTGCACAGATTCTATGAGTATTTTGGCGCAATCATTGTCCGAACCAACCATGTCAACCTCATCCACAAACAGCATAATATAGGGTATGGGGTCATTGGCTACCGAATTGTACTCAATGATATTATTAGCCTTGGTTCCGATGATGTTCTTTCGTTGCTTATTTGCTTCTTGGATTAATTTGAGCAATTGAATGGACTCCTCCGGTTCATGCGTCCATACCGCTCCATAATCCTCGAAGTATTGAAGCTCTTTAAGTTTTGGGTCAATTATAGCGACTTGGATGTAGTTTCCTTTCATGATCCGATCGATGTTTAGGCAAGTATAGATAGCTTGATGGAATGTGACTGTTTTGCCCGTATCCCTTAATCCTGCAACGAACAGGGATACTATCTTGGTAAAGTCTTCAACGATGATCCCATTGGCCGTTTTTCCAAGATAGATGGGGATCGCCATCTTTTTTAAGTATGGTCGCGGATCAAATTCATAGGTGTACTTACTGGATAGGTGAATATTTGAGATGGTCATATAAATCGCTTCGCCATTGCGTTCTATCTGACAAGAACCTCCTACGGCACTAGAAAAGTAATGTTTCTTGCTGATAAATTCCTCATAACTACATCCTGGTGGCAGATAAACAACCAACAACCATGTTTGCTTTAGTTTCGGCTTGTGTATTACCCAACGGACTATTTCTTGAGGATTGAGTTTATTGGGAAGACTCGGATTCATGCCTTGTTTTTCTTTTGGGGAAAGTAGGGTGCGCTTGAATATGAAGGGTTTCATGGGGGCTTTCTGATAGAGAATTTCTATACAATCCCACACCAACGAAGGGATCTCTTCCGATGGACCACGATAAATGGCTCGCATAACGCTTTCCTTTATTTCCTTTGCAAAATTGTTATCTTTCTTCATTCAACGTTTAACACCATCCCTTCAACGTCTCAATAAACGTTTAATGATTATCAATACTCCTTACTATTTGTCCGTTATTCCTGTTAAATTTATGCAAAAAAGAAACCAGACATATCATGTCCGGTTGAATATCCTCCTCCATAGCGGCTTATTGCGTTGTTGTTGTATCACTTTAATATCATTGAGTCGTTGTAATACCTCAATGTCCCTACTCTCTACGTCCCTATGTCCATCCTCGACCTTCTTATTGACCCCTGCAAACCCTTCATTAAACTCTGCCCTCATATCATCGAGTTCCTCTTGTAGTTGGAGGATAATTCTATTCTGCTTAGTAAGTTCTTCGAGGAGGACGTGACGGATAGTATGCGCTAAATCTTCTTGTTGGGCTACTTTTGTATTACTGTTCCCTGCTAATTCAGTTGAATTCGGCACGGAGTATCCATACTTATTATCAAGGTTCTGCTTTATTTGGTCGTAGTCTAAACCTTCTTTGTAATGTCGAGCGACAAGCATAAATAGTTCGATATTTGACTCATCGTACTTACGATTCCGTCCTTCACCCGATACTTTTAGATATTCTCCAAATCGATCACGGTAGAAGGCGGCAAGGCTGGCTCCAATTCCAGCTCTCTCTGCTATCTGCTTTAGCGTTAAATACATAATATTTCATCTCCCCTGTGGATAACTCATTGTTAAGATAATATGTATAAGTTATTTATGCGTAGTTATTTATGTATTAGTAGATCTGTTCATTTTGATCAGACGCGTCTGTTCATTTTGATCAGGCACCGTCTGTTCATTTTGATCAGACGACCACTATCACCTGTGGATAAGTCCTGCAACCCCTATAAATGCTCACTATTCTTCTCTAAATAGTCTTCCCATAACTTGTTTAACTTGCCATAATCAATGGTGTACCACTTGGTATGATCTCCCTTATCTCCGTTTAATTCAACGCTAACAACTACCCCTAACCCCTCAAGGTCCTTAACCATTCTCCTTATTGTCATGGCTGACCACCAGGGAGATTGTTTGCGCCATTGTTCATAGGTGTTATACACCCATCTCCTGCGGTCTATAACGACCCCCGATTCAGTGTTGAGCCAATAGTGTAGCTTTTGTACGAACACGGCTTTATCGAGTCCTAGAACCTTAACTAGCCTCTCCTGAATGACGACCAGGTGCCCGTCATGTATGAGTAAATCAGACTTGTACTCGGATGACATTTTAGGAATATCTTTTTGCACAATAAAAAACCCCAATCAAATCCATTTAGGATAGACAAGGGTTGACCTTATGCCTTATAATGTAATCACAACATAAAGCACAGGTTACCCCTGTCTAGTAAGCCCCTTGAGAATCACTTTGGCGGTGGAGTCTCAGGGGGTTTCCCTTATGCCTAATTCGACAGGTTAACCTTTCAATCCTTCAAATTTCAAAGAATAATGTGAATCACTACGCCAACGACATAAACACAGACCAATGCTTTAAGGGCAATACACAACATAGGCCTTCTCTTGCGGAACGGTAATTTCTCGACCTGATGCTTTTCTAAATACTCCTGCATGTACGATGGATCAACCAGAACTAAATCCTTATCAACTACCACATAATGAAAGTATCCCCCCAAATCCTTTGCAACTACCACACAGCAAAACTTCCTTTCTTGTCAGAATAATTACCACTATTACCATTATGATACAATATAACTAAATTCTTTTAGGGGGTCATCGAAACAATAATTCTGATTTGATATTACATTTTATCTATTAATACTCAAAAAAAATAGAATATACCTTATATTCCGACTGAGGAATCAGTATATTCGTAATAAATATATGCTATTTAGATTTCATTTTCTTGATTGACTCTAGGAGTTCGCGGAGGAAAATTGGGTCTATTTTTTCATCATGAAATTCGCGGGCAAGTATAGCGTAAGGTAGACTTTCGCGCGTAGCGAAGAATTCAACAATATCCTCCGGCGGTTCATAATCTGATAGCTTTATCATCTCCTCAAAGCTTAACGCATTGTCATCCATAAAGAACCACGTGTTGGCATTGAGGGTTTTGGCTATTTTTGTTAACGCTTTATTCGAGGGAGTCTTCTTGTGGTTCTCAATTTCGCTTAAATAAGGAAGCGAGACATCGCTTAACTCAGAAAGCTTGGTCAGTGAGTATCCGCGTATCTCTCGTAAATACCTAACCTTTTCCCCGATGTTTATTTTAATCACCTCCTTATCAATTATTACAGTAGTAGTATGCCCAATAAATTTCCTTAAACAAAACGTCATAAATAATCTTTATCTATAGTAGAATATCTGTTGACTAATTATCCATTAGCGAATATAATATAACTATGGACAAGCGAACGTCCCATATTTTTTAACAGGACGTTCGCTAATAGAGAATAGATAGGTGGTGAATTATAAAAATGCAAACATTAGAGACTTCTGTGGTCGGAAAGAACGTAAAGAAGTATATGGATCAAAGGGGCCTGAAGCAGTTTGAGTTAGCAAGACTAGCAGGAGTGTCTAACCCTCCAATTAGCGACACGATCAGAGGAAAGAAGATGCCAACTGTTAAGTTCTTGGGTAAGTTGGCTAAGGTCCTCGGATGCAGTATGGCAGATTTGTTTAAGGAGGAATAATGAAAAACTGTTTTGTTATTGCAGGAGATATCACGGTTGTATTCCTAAAGACGTGTGATGATGTTAGCTATGAAGCAATCATTGATACGGATGACTTGCCACGAGTTATGGAGCTTACGGCTTCATGGAGGGCGTATAAGCACCCATATCGCCGAGTACGCGTTACTGGAGGTAAAAAAGGACTCCAAGGGTGGCTAATTGATGCCCCTGTCGGTATGCAGATAGACCACATAAACCGAAACGCATTGGATAACCGGAGAAGCAATTTAAGAATTTGTACACCTACTGAAAACTATAGAAACAGGAGTACCCATTCTAATAACACATCAGGAACAACGGGAGTTATTAAAAATCAAGGAAAATGGGTGGTTATGATAGGGACAGGGGGGAAGAATAAATATTTGGGAACATTTAGAAATATCGAAGATGCCATAGCTGTCCGAAAGGAAGCTGAGATCAAATACTTCGGAGACTTCAGACCAATGGACAAGGATGACCTAACGAGTATCAAGTGTTAGCCAATGAAGCTAGGATATCAAGCCTAGCGCATTATTTTATTCTTACTTTCGTAAATCTTTTCAACCACAATCATCCCCTTAATGCTTACCAGGCAAAAAGAGGAAGATTGATCGCATTCAGATTTGTTTACCAGTTTGGCACATTCCCATCCTAACAATGCTACCAACATTGTGAGAACGAGAATATGCCTAGTGAGCCTAAGCTCTAAATAATTTGTCCGTCCCAACGAACGATTCAGGTATTGAAGTACCTGCATTAAACACTACCGTAACCCAAGGGGCTTGTTTGCTACGCTCTTGTTTAACTGTGTCTAATATACATCATTTGAACTAGCTTTACAAGAGGTTTTTCAATTAATTTATTACAAATTTGCAAAAAAGTATTAGAAAATGAATGTTTTGGAATCGTTTCGTCAAGGAGGTGAAGACAACGGAGAAAACACTAGTGGATGAGTTCAAACGACTGACGGGTTTTAATGGCGGCGATGTTGCCGAAAGGTACGGGGTTAGTCGCCAGTATGTTCATCAGACATTTAATAATAACTCGTTGACACATAAGGCAAGTTCAGCATTTCTTATTAATTCGATGATCGGCGAAAAGATTTCGTCGCTGAAAAAGCAGGTGCGAGACTTGGAGTTTTTGCAACTCAGTATCGAGGGTAGTGTAGCGAATGGGGAGGACAGGCATGAGTAATTTAATTCCAATCGAATATCAAGGACAAAGAATTCTAACCACGTCTCAATTAGCGGAATCATACGAGTCTGACGCTCAACTTATAGTAAACAACTTTAATCGCAACAAAGAACGGTATACCGAAGGAAAGCATTATATTTTACTCGAAGGCGCAGCACTAAAGGATTTTAGGGCAAAAAATCAAATTGATTTGCCGCCGAATATTAACAAGCTCTATCTATGGCCCGAAAAAGGAGCGTGGCTTCATGCAAAATCCTTGAACACTGACAAAGCGTGGGAAGCATACGAAATGCTGGTTGACGATTATTACGCAGTAAAACTATTACGTGCAAACGACTCCTACATGATTGAAGACCCAATAGAAAGAGCAAAGGCGTGGATTATTGAGGCAGAGCAAACCAAATCACTTACCCTTCAACTTGAAGCCCAACGTCCGAAGGTTATCTTTGCTGAAGCCCTGGAAGTATCGAATAACACGATCCTCATCGGTGAACTTGCTAAAATACTCAGGCAAAACGGAATTGAAGTTGGGCAGAATCGTTTGTTTGAAAAACTTCGCGAAGAAGGATACCTCATCAAAAAGAAAGGTGAGAGTTTCAACCAACCAACTCAATACAGTATGGAACTTGGACTGTTCGAGATCAAAAAGCGAACTATCAATAATCCAGACGGAAGCGTTAGGGCTACGACGACCACAAAAGTTACAGGAAAAGGGATGGTCTACTTTATTAATAAATTCAAGGGAGGATCAGCCCAATGCTCAGAACAATCCTCGAATCTCGTACAGGTCCGCTAACCACAACCCAATTCGCACACCTCATGGACCTAACCACGACTGACATTATGGTCAACAACATTAGTTTTAAGCGTAGGACAAGTCTATCGGATGTTATCCGAGTGGCAGAGATTAGTCATGGGATTTTAACGAGGTATTAATTAAGAGAAAGAAGGAATTTGAATGAGTAAATCACTAGCGTCAATGACTAAGGCTGAGGAATTAAAAGCAATAGAGCGTAGATTACGCGAGAACAAGGGAGGGCTTGGCTACTGGGCGGCGGTTGATGCCAAATCTAAGAAGTTAGCAAAGTAGGGTACAGGTCTAAATTAAATGAAAGAAAGTGAATTAAATGCAAAAGAAATTTGAATTAACAAGTGAGTTCGTGACCTTTTTAGGCAGAAAACTTTTTAGGATTAAGGCCCTCATCAAATTCGGCAACGTGGAACTTGGAGAACTAGGTGGATATGTCGAGAAGGAAGAAAATGTTGATCAGTCTGGCGATGCTTGGGTGTCTGGCGATGCTTGGGTGTCTGGCGATGCTCAGGTTTTTGGCAATGCTCGGGTGTCTGGCGATGCTCAGGTTTCTGGCAATGCTCGGGTGTTTGGCAATGCTCAGGTTTCT